>MDSW01029268.1_pt1 | contig 13561 bp, 12 predicted proteins | sample 811171 | NCBI WGS metagenome assembly MDSW01 (sample SAMN05326641, study PRJNA326480) | marine metagenome | isolation source: seawater | place: Atlantic Ocean: North West | collected 2012 | reverse complement strand
CAGAAGTGAAACGAACTCACGCCAATGGTAGTGCAAGGTCTCCTTGTGTGAGAGTAGGTAATCGTCAGGCTTTTTTCTTTGTAAGGCTCTTAGATTTATCTGAGGGCCTTTTTTTTGTATAAAATAAACAAATGGACATTACTGAAATTTCAGATCGCATGGAGCTTGAAAAACTTGTCACTGATTATGCAACTGCAGTAGATAACAAAAATTTTCAAGACTTCAATAACTTATTTACTAAAGATGCTCATATTGATTACACAGCCGTTGGAGGTATTGCGGGTAATTTAAAAGAAATAATTGAGTACCTAGAAAAAGCATTAAATCATTTTCCAAATTATCAACATTTAATTTCAAATATTTCTCTTACAATAAATGGCAACTCAGCCTCTGGGAAAGTTATGTGTTTTAATCCAATGCAAACTGAAAATGAAGAGGTATTTTTTTTAGGGATGTGGTACAAGGATACCTATAAAAAAATCAATAATAAATGGTTGATTTCATCAAGAGTTGAAGAAAGCTCTTGGGAGCATAACGTCCCAAAATTTATTAATACCAAAGCAAAAAAATGATTGTTGGTCTTACAGGTGGTATTGGATCTGGTAAATCAGCTGCTGCATGTGTTTTTAAAAATGAAGGCATTAATGTTATTGATGCAGACAATCTTGCTAAAGAGGTAGTTGCAAAAGATACTCCAGGTTTTATAAAAGTTGTCGAATATTTTGGCTCAGAAATTATTGCTGAAGATGGTTCACTAGATAGAGCCAAATTAAGAAAGGAGGTTTTTGGCAGTAATGAAAAAAGGATAGCTTTAGAGTCTATTACTCATCCCTTGGTTCGAGAAAAGATGTCAGAAAAAATACTAGCTTCTCAATCTCCATACTCGATTATTGAGGTGCCATTGATTTTTGAAACAAAAAGTATGAGCTCATATGATAGGATTCTGGTTATTGATTGTGAGTCAAAACTTCAACTTGAAAGAGCAATCTTAAGAGATAATAACTCAGGCGATGTCATACAAAAGATTATTAACTCTCAATGCTCCAGAGAGGAGAGGTTAAGTATTGCTAATGACGTGATATCTAACAATGATTCTCTTAAAAACCTGCAAATGAGATCATTAGCAATGCATCATTTCTATCTAGGTCTGACCAAACAATGAAAAAAGATTGTCCAAGATGTAGCAATGAGGCTGATCTGAGCGCTACTAACATTTTTCGGCCATTTTGTTCAGAAAAATGTAAATTAATTGATCTTGGTACATGGGCTAACGAAGAAAAACTTATAAGTAGGCCCATTGAATCAGAAGATTTTTATGAGGATTAACTTACAGAACTAAGTCTTATATTATCTTCCATCCCTGATTTTCAATAAGAGGCTGTGCTTTTTTATATTTTAACTCTTTGGTATTTTTTCCATCGGTAATTTTTACTATTTCATTTCTTCCAAATTTTGGAGTATCTTTTTTTACCGTCTCAACAGTTTCTGATTTTCCTGAATAAGAGTTACTCTCACTTCCTATTACTGGCTCTAGTTTTTCTTGTTGCAACATCATCTCTCTATTTTTTTGTGCTTCACGGGATCTTTCTTCAAGTTCCTGAATTTCTTCTTCAGTTGCTAGCTCTAATCTGAATAATACTTTAATGGACTCACTATTAATTGCATTTAACATAACCTCAAACATTTCAAATGCCTCACGTTTATATTCATTTTTAGGATTTTTTTGAGCGTATGCCCTCAGTCCAACGCTCTGTCTTAGGTGATCCATCTCAGCTAAATGATCTTTCCAATGAACATCTAAAATTTGGAGCATGACTTGTTTTTCTAACTGCGCAAGATTTTCTTTGATGGTTACATATTTTTCTTGATAACGTTTTGATGCTTTTTCAGCTACTAGATTTGCAATTGTTTCTGGAGTTAATTTTTTGTCATTCCTGACTTTCGTTGCAATGCTTTTTTCGAATAAGTAATGATCTAGCAAATATTCATCTAATTCATCAAGCCTCCATTGACTTTCGACGGATTCTAGAGGGACAAAATCATTGGAGATAGAGTGCATCTCTGTAAATATAAGATCATTGATTGCTTCAGAAATATTGTCTTCGTTTAAAAGTTGATTTCTTAAAGAATAGATCGCTTGCCTTTGATCATTTGCAACATCATCATATTCCAATAGGTTCTTTCGAATATCAAAATTTCTACTTTCTATTCTTCGTTGTGCGTTTTCAATACCCCTTGATAACATTTTATGTTCAATATGATCATCACCCATTCCAATTTTTTCAAACAATCCTCGGCGACTATCAGATATAAACAATCTTAATAAATCATCTTCTAAAGATAAGAAAAATTTTGAATAGCCAGGATCCCCTTGACGGCCTGAGCGACCTCTAAGCTGATTATCAATTCTTCGTGATTCATGCCTCTCGGTTCCAAGAATATGAAGACCTCCTGCATCTAGGACTAATTGATGTCTTTTTTCCCATTCACCATCACCTATATTTTCTTTTCCTCCAAGAACTATATCTGTTCCTCGTCCAGCCATATTCGTTGCAATTGTTACAACTCCAGGACGTCCGGCATTTGCAATAACTTCAGCTTCTTTTTCATGCTGTTTAGCATTGAGAACTTGATGAGAGATATTTTTCTTATTTAATAATGCAGATACTATTTCAGAAGACTCAACCGAAGCAGTGCCCACCAAAATAGGCGCATCTTTTTTTCTTAAAAGTTCTATTTCATCAATTAAGGCTTTGAATTTTGATTCTTGAGTGAGAAAGACTAAATCATCATTGTCATTGCGTGCCATTGGTTTGTTTGTTGGAATGATTGCAACCTTTAAACCATATATTTCAGCAAATTCTGCAGCTTCAGTATCTGCGGTACCCGTCATACCAGAAAGCTTATTGAAAAGTCTAAAAAAGTTTTGATATGTTGTCGAAGCCAGAGTTTGAGATTCTTTTTGAATTGCAACATTCTCCTTGCATTCAAGCGCCTGATGAATTCCTTCACTCATTCTTCGACCAGGCATTGTTCTGCCCGTATGCTCATCTATCAAAAGCACCTCTTGCCCACGAACTAAATAATGGACATTCTTATTAAAAAGAAATGCAGCTTTCAAAGTAGCATTTACATAACGCATAATTTTTATATTGCTAACAGAGTAAAGACTATCGTCAGATTGCAACAAGCCAAGTTCTTCGAGATGATTTTCAACAACCACGTAACCATCATCGGTTAATTCTATCGATCTATTTTTTTCATCAATAATATAGTGACCTTTTTCATCTGCACTAAGAGGCTCATCTTCAGTTCCTTCCCTTAATTGTTTTTTTAGACTAGGAATGATTTTCTTTATTTGAACATAATAATCTGCACTTTCATTAGACGGGCCAGAAATAATCAATGGTGTTCGAGCTTCATCAATTAGTATTGAATCTACCTCATCGACAATAGCAAAATCTAGAGAGCATTGGACCTTATCTTCAGCTCGAAGAGCCATGTTGTCTCTTAGATAATCAAAGCCTAATTCACCATTAGTGGCATAAATAACATCACATGCATAGGCTGCTTTCTTTTCCTCAAAAGGTTGGTTTGAATGAATAACTCCAACTGTTAGCCCTAAACCTTCGTAGATAGGCCTCATCCAATCAGCATCTCTTTGCGCAAGGTAATCATTTACGGTAACTAAGATCACTTTGTTATCTTTAACTGCATTAAAATATGCAGGTAAAGTTGCAACCAAAGTTTTTCCTTCCCCAGTTTTCATTTCGGCTATGTTACCCTCAGATAGCGCTATGCCACCTAGCATTTGACAATCAAAATGCCTCAGTCCTGTTGTTCTAACGCTTACTTCTCTGGTTGCCGCAAAAGTGTGCGCCAATAAATCAAATCCAGAATCTTTTTTCAATGTTTTAAATTTCTCTCTGAGGGAAGATAGCTCTTCATCGCTTAATTCTTGATACTCAGATTCAAGATTATTAATTTGATCAACAATAATTTGCATACGCTTGAGAGAGCGTTGATTACTGCTTCCAAATATTTTGGTTAAAAATGACATCAATTTAATTCTAAATAATTTTGTATATTTTAATTAGAGCTCAATAGCATCCCCAAATGGAGCTCTGACATATGATATCGGGGCAGTCGAAGTATCTTCAAAAGTAACAACTTCCCATGCATCTTCAGATGAGAGTATTTTTCTTAATAACTCATTATTGAGGGAATGACCTGATTTATATCCAGAAAACTGACCAATGAGATTATGCCCAAGTAAATATAAATCACCAATAGCATCGAGCATTTTATGCTTTACAAATTCATCATCAAATCTCAAACCATCTGCATTTAAAAGTCCATCCTCACCAACCACTATAGCGTTGGCCTCACTAGCTCCTAAAGCCAAACCTTTAGATTGAAGGGTATCCTTATCTTTTACTGAGCCAAATGTTCTGGCTCTGCAAACTTCTTTTACAAATGAAGTTGAAGAAAAATCAATTGATGACTTTTGAGCATGCTTTTGAATTGTGGGATCATCAAAATCAATTTCGAAAGAAACCTTAAAACCATCAAATGGCTTGATTGCGGCGTAAGTATCATCTCTCTCTACACGAACCTCTTTTTTTACCTTAATGAATTTTTTTAACTCATCCTGTTCCACTAGCCCAGCAGACTGAATTAAGAAGACATATGGGCTTGCACTTCCATCCATTATTGGCACTTCTGGACCATCAACTTTTATAATGCAATTATCTATTCCGAGACCGGCAATAGCCGAAAGCAGATGCTCAATGGTTCCAATTTTATAGCCATCTTTAAATAGATTTGTAGATAAAGTGGTATCTCCAACATAATCATACAAAGCAGGAATTTCTATTTCTGGATCTAGGTCATTTCGAATAAATGTTATTCCAGAATTTACAGGAGCAGGCAAAAGCTCCATAGTCATTTCATTGCCACTATGAAGACCTACGCCAACAGCTTTAATTGGATTATTAATAGTTCTTTGATTAAGCATATTTGTCTATCTTTAAAAATCTTAACAATTATAAATTAAATTTAGTTAATTTTTTGCCTTGCAATTTCAAAAAGCATGATACCCGTTGCAACAGATACATTTAAACTATTTATATTTTCATTTTTAGATAATGTGCACATTTCTGTGCAGCTTTCTTGTGTTTTCTTTCTTATCCCATCTTCTTCAGAGCCAACTACAGCAAGAATGGGTTTGTTTAGGTCGAATTCCGTGTGCATTATGTCCGCATGCTCACTTGTACCAAGGATTAAATAACCCAATTTTTTAAAGTGCTTAAGGGTATTTACTAAGTTCGTAATAGTGAAAATCTGAACTGCCTCTGTCCCCCCAGCAGAAATTTGTCTGACGACTTGCGTAATAGGAGAACAATGGTGTTTGTTAATAATAACTCCAGCAATATTACTGGCAGCTGCAGATCTGATGCAGGCTCCGAGGTTTCTTGGATCAATAACATTATCAATTACTAAGAACGTAGGATTTTTATTTTGCATACTTTCTTCATATTTTTTTAAGTCACTGAGTCCAAGACTTACTTCGTTTTTTAAAAAAGCCTCAGGATGTTGGGCTAAACTTTTTTTTCTTTCAACAGAAATAGAGAGATTTTCAGCCATAGCAATCAAGCTACGAACTCGTTCATCGTTTCTGTTTGCAGGAATAAATATTTTTTTTATATTTTCAGGAGAAAGCTTTAACAAGATCTCAATATTATGAAAGCCTACACGAAGATTTGGAGAATTTTTATTTTCCATTTGAAATGACTAAATTTATTTTTCTTTCTAGTGGAAAAATTGCTGCGATTTTAACTTTTATTTTCTTGCCAAGCTTATATACACCACCTCTTTTTCTGCCCTTAAGTACACTTTGATTATTTAATAAATAATAATGATCATCAGGCAAGTCAGATACGTGCAAAAGACCAGATATAAAGTAGGGCTCCAAATTAATAAAAAGTCCAAAATCTGTTACTCCTGTGATCACTCCATTCATCGTTGAGCCTATTTTTTTCTTTAAATATTCACACACTAAAACTTGCTCTACTTGCCTTGATGCTTTTTCAGCACGTCTTTCAAGCATTGAAGCATTTTCACATTCATCTTGAAGTTCATTTTCTGTCCTATTTGGCTTCTTGTTTGCAAGTAAGGAGTTAATTAATCTATGAACAAGTAAGTCAGGATACCTTCTAATTGGAGATGTAAAATGAGCATATCTTTGCAGTTGTAATCCAAAATGCCCTAAATTATTGGTCGAATATTCTGCTCTAGCTAAAGTTTGAAGAACTAAGATTTTTCCAACATCGTCATTTTTTTTATTAGCCTGTTTAAGGCATGAGGTTATAACTTCCAAAGGAGATAATTTTTTACTTATTTGAGCAGGGACATGGAAATGCTTTTTTAGTAACTCGAGTTTGCTAGGATCTGGATCCTCATGAATTCTGTAAACTCCTAGATTTAATCGATCTTGCATAAACTCTGCAGCAGACTCATTAGCTAACAGCATAGATTCTTCAACAAGCTTGTGGGCAAAGAGTGACTTTTTCACTTGGATATTTTTTACTTCTTTATTTTTATTTAATTTTAGGTTGATTTCTTTAGGATTTATTTCCAATGCTTTTCTTTTGTTCCGATGGATTAACCTTAGATTTGTGAGTTCATTTAAATCCTTGATTAAATCGCCAGCTTGAGGCAACTCAATTTTTGAAGAGCCTTGAAGATGTTCTTCCACCTGAGTGTAAGTTAATCGAGCCTTAGATTTAATCAAACCACTGTAAAACTTATATTTACCTCTATTGCCATCGAGACTTAGGGACATTTCGCAAATCATTGCACATCTATCTTCATTAGGCTTTAAAGAGCAGATACCATTGGACAAATCCTCCGGCAACATGGGTATGACTTTTGCTGGGAAATATATAGATGTACCTCTTTTTTGAGCTTCTTTATCTGTTTTCGATCCCGTTTCTACGTAAAACGATACATCCGCAATAGCTACAAAGAGTTTGAAGCCACCACTATTTTTTATGCAATATAAAGCATCATCAAAATCTTTGGCATCCTCACCATCAATAGTAATAAAGGGTAATTTTCTTAAATCTTGCCTGTATTTTGAGGTTTTCTTTTTATTAGCTGCTTTCTTAGCTTCTTCTAAGACGTCTGAATGCCATTTTGATGGCAGTTCATGCATTGAGACTGCATCCAGGATTGCTTCTTTATACATTTATCTTGTTCATTGCTATTGTAAATTAAATGGGATGATATATTATCCCGCTATGAATCTCGGTCGGAATAGCAAAGTTATCTCATTTATTGGCTTATTTTTTCTTGCAAGTATATCACTGCATTCATTTGCACACATTGATGAAAGCCCTATTGAGCATCATGCCGAGTTTGAATGCCAATCTTGTCATAATGATACTTCATCTGACATAGAGCTTGTTAAATTTATTTCAGAAGAATATTTTGTTAAACCCAAAGTTTTTGATACCTCTAACAAATTATATCTTCAATTAAGGAAACCTTTTTCTTCTCAAGCGCCTCCTAAAATTATTATTTAATTTTTTTTAAATTTTAATTTTTTAACATAGGAGGTTTTATGAAAATTAATAAATTAGTATTCCTAGCTCTTGCCATATTCTCTTTCGATTCTTTGAAAGCTAATACCATTGAAGAGGTCGTTGTTACTTCATCAATTATTGGTAAGACTGCGAGTGAGATTGCCGACCCAATTCACATTGTTTCTAGCGATGATATTTCAACTGAAGCTACTCAAAGTTTAGGTGAGACAGTTGATGATCTTTTAGGCGTTTCTACTGCTGATTATGGATCAGCTGTTGGACAGCCAATAATTAGAGGGATGTCAGGCTCGAGAGTAAAAATTCTTGATAATGGTATTGTTAATCGAGATGTTTCAGGTCTTGGGGCTGATCATTTTAATGACATAGATCTTGGTAATGCACAACAAATAGAGATCGTAAGAGGACCATCATCTTTGCTTTATACCAATGGAGCAATTGGTGGAATCATCAATGTAGTTGATAACTCTATAGCTATCGAAGATGTAGAACAACTAGTAAAAGTTAGTGGTGAAACTCAATCGGTTAATGAGGGCAATACCACAACATTTTTCTATCAAGATAATCTTAATAATCTTAATGTAAGTTTTGCTTACAAAAATACTGATCTAGAAAACTATGATGTACCTAATGGTGCAATTATGCATGAAGAGGAAGAGCATCACGATGAAGAAGATCATGATGAGCATGAAGAAGAGCATGAGGAGCATGAAGAAAATCTTGGCTTCTTGGCTAATTCAGATTTTGCATCTGAATCTATGAAATTTGGCGCGTCAGTTGTAAGTGATAATGGATATCTTGGGTTTTCTATATCAAGTTCTGAAAGTTCTTATGGTATTCCTTTTCATGGAGAAGGACATGAAGGCCATGGAGATGAACATGGCGATGAGCATGGAGATGAGGAAGAAGGCCATGATGAGCATGAAGGTGAGAGAATATTTACAAATACTGACTCAGATAAATTTGATATCAAAGGTTCTTATGACTTAGATGGCTTCAATTTTGCTAACTCAGTTGATTTCTTTTATAGAGATTCAGATTACTCATTCACAGAACAACATGCTGAAGAAGAACATGAAGAAGAAGATCATCACGACGAGGAAGAAGATCATCATGATGAAGAAGAGCATCACGATGAGCATGAAGGGCATTCGGAAGGACCAACTACCTTTACCAATGACTCTGCTGAGGCAGGATTTATTTTTGATCTTTCTAATGATCTTTACTCTCAAAAAGTCTCATTCAACCTCGTAAATGAAGACACTGCTATTTTTGGTGCAGAAGCATTTATGAATCCTGCATCAAGGGAAGAGTTCACTATTGGTTATTATCTCAGTAGAAGCTTTGATGGATTCGACATAGATCTTGGTGTTAGATATGACACTATTGATAATAGTGGCTCTGTTACTTCCGTTCATGAGGAAGAGCATCATGATGAAGAGGAAGAAGATCATCACGATGAAGATCATCACGACGAGGATGAGCATCATGATGAAGAAATGGAGACCGATTATTATGATAGATCTTTTAATGATTCAAGCATTGCTTTCAATATTGGAAGAGCGCTCAATGACTTTGTTGATGTAAACCTTGGCTTTGCGTCTGTAGAAAGAGCTCCGTCTTCAATTGAAATGTTCATGAATGGCGCACATTTGGCAACAGGAAGATTTGAGGTTGGTAATGTAAATCTCAATTCTGAGACTTCAAATAATATTGATTTTTCTGTCAATATTAATAATGGAAGTTTCTTTGCTTCAGCTACTGTTTTTGTTAATGATGTAGATAATTACATTTATCTTCAAGACGAAACTGAGGAAGAGCATGAAGAGCATGATGAAGAGCATGAGGAGGGCCATGACGACCATGGTGGCTTAATTCTGGCGAATTATTTGCAACAAGATGCTGAGCTAGATGGTTACGAAATTGAATTTGGTAACACTTTTGAGTTAGCTTCTGGCGAACTTTTAATGTCTTATGGCAGAGATGAAATTAATGGAGAATTTTCTAGTGGTGGAAATATTCCAAGATTAAATCCTGCAAGAAACATCTTTAAATTAAAATATTCTCAAGACGATATGAGCTTTGGATTAATGTTTAAAGATGTTGAGGAGCAAAACGATATTGGATTGGGTGAAACTGCAACCGCTGCTTATGATATGTTGAATGCTAAGTTCACTAAGACTTTTGATTTAGATAGTCAAAGTCAATTAACTCTCTCAATATTTGGAAATAATTTAACTGATGAAGTTGCAAGAAATCATTCTTCATATGTTAAAAAAGAAGTTCCACTGCCAGGAAGAAATTATGGAGTTAGATTTAATTTAACTTTCTAAATTCTAAGATATAATATATCAAAAACCGGGGGCTTGCTTATATAAAGCCTCCGGTTTTTTTTATCTATAATTCATTAAAAAATTTATCATTACTTACTATGAAAAAATTTAATTGCAACTACCTGGCTATTATTTTTTTTGCAACTTCTATTCTTGTTGCTGAGGAAACTGAGGAGATTATTGCGGTTGCATCATACATAGAATCAAGTGAATTGAATGCATCGCCGGTTGATGTTATCTCTGACGAAGAATTTAAAAACTTAAGAGTATCTACGGTAGCTGAGTTAAGTAAATATCTGAGTATTGCCTCTGGTTCCCATTTTCAAACTAATGCTTTGGATGGCGTAGATCAAGGCATGGCGACAATTACTTTAAGGGGGCTTGATCATGCATCAACCTTAGTTTTAATTAATAAAAAAAGACAGACTCATTCAGGAACACCATCTGATGAGGGAGAAGGCTATATTGATATCAATATTATTCCTGAAATAGCGCTAGAAAGAATAGAGATTCTAAAAGATGGAGCCACATCATTGTATGGATCAGACGCCATTGCAGGAGTAATTAACTTTCAAACATTTAAACAGTTTGATGGAATGCGTTTCCTATTAGGGTCTCAAAAGACTAGCAATTATGACCAAAGAGACAATACGTTTGGCGTCATGTTTGGAGGCAAGTTTTGGGAGGGTGATTATGTATTAGCCTTAAGTTCTTTGAATAAATCATCACTCAATGCTTCAAGAATCCCTAAATTTGCAGAACTTGGTTTAAGTGGCTTGGGAAACAGCTTTAAAATCACGCAAGCAGATATAGTTGCAACAGGTGCATACGCGGGAAGCTATAGCAAAAACCAAACAATTCCTGATCCAAATTGCACAAAAAATGGCGGAGTGATAGCTGGCCCAAGATGCAAGTTCTTGTATGGAGAGAGATTTAACATTGTAAATGATGAAGATCACTTTAAAGGATATTTCCATTTTATTAAATCTATCTTTGATATCGATTATGCGATGACCTTCATGGCAGCCTCAATTGATGTGAATGACAATCCACAGTCTCCCTCATACCCAGCTTTATCTTATTTATCTAAAGAGATTTATCCAGGGCAAGGGGGGAGTCCATTTAATGTTCCAGTTATTTGGTATGGCAGACCGCTAGGCTCTGCATTTCCATCACCAAATTCACCTAAAGCTATCTCGCAATATCACTTTAGTAATAATCTAAAATTTAATATCGCCAAAGATTTAAATTTTGAACTATCTTTGACTGCAAGTGAACATGAGAATAAGCATCAGCGTCCAGATACCATTGAATCAAGATTTGAGGATGCAATTTTAGGTAGAGGTGGCCCCAATGGTGATGAGCAATGGAATATATTTTTGCCCTTAGAAAACTCAGCCGATCTGATAGATTACATTAAAGGCTCAGAGACTTCTCTTAAAACTGGCAGCTTACTATCCTTAGATGGAATTCTCACTGGTAATAAAAGCGGGTTTAACTTTGCTTTGGGTTTTCAATTTAATTCCGAAGATCTAGGAATTAATTATGCTGATACAAGTAGGGCTGAATTTGATGAAGATGGAAAACTAACTAAAGTCGCTGATTTATTATTCCTAGGTGGAGGAAAAAATGTTGATACTAGCAGAAATAAACAAGCTATTTTTTTTGAAACGAGCAAGAATTATCAAGATACTTTAGATTTAATTTTGTCTGGTCGTTACGAAAGACTTGATAATAACTCCTCATTCGATCCAAGAATTTCTTTTCAGTATTCAACCTCAGATAAATTTTTCTTACGAGGCTCATACGGAACATCATTTACTGCGCCTTCTATGGCGCAAATGTTCTCATCTGAAATTCAGCTTGGAAGTGTTAGAGATATCAATGATTCTCCATTTGTGCGTTTAGCATTATTAGGAAATAAAAATCTGAAACCAGCAACTTCAGAGAATATTAATTTTGGTTTTAGATGGAGTATTACGAATGAATTTGATTTCACAATAGATTATTGGGAAATAGACTATAAAAATCGAATTGAAGTAGAAAGTCCTCAGGTATTACTGAATACCAATCCCTATGCTCCGAGTGTTACTAGAAATCAATTTGGAGAGTTAATAGCTGTAAGCACATCATATTTTAATGAAGAGAAAACCAGAGTTAATGGTATTGATATTGAAGCAAATTTTTCAAAGATATTTAATGCAGGGGAATTAAATTATTCCATTAAAGCAACACAACTATCTAAATTTTTGACACCCGAACATCAAGATGAAGATCATCAAGATGGTTTAACTTTGGTCAATAGGGTGGGAAAATTCAACTATGATGCTAATACCCATTCATTGCCTAAATTAAGATTAAATTCATTTTTTAGTTGGAGAGTAAATGATTTCAAGATATCAATAAATACAAGATATGTTGAGGGATATTCCAATAATCGTCAGATACCCAAATCTGCTATCAATCTCGGTTACACAAATTATGTTAAATCATTTTTAGTACATGATTTTTCAATCACAAAGTTTCTTAAGTTTTCTTCTGGTGAAATGAAACTAGGCATCGGAATTATTAATGCTTTTGATAAGCAAGCACCTCTGCTTTATGACGCACCAGACTTTAGCTTTGATACAAGAGTTCATGACCCAAGGGGTCGATTAATAAATCTATCAGCAGAGTTTAATTTTTAAAAAAATTATGAAGGACCCTGATGAAGGCCCTTCATTATTTTTTAAGGGAAAAAAAGTACGCTAAGCATTGTTATGAATTTGTATTCAACTTCTATATTTGGGGGAAAGAATGAATACTTAGCGTACATTTATAAAGATGCAATTTGTGTGCCAATAAAATATTTTTTGAACGATTGTATTTTTATTGCTATAAATAAATGAAAAGACATGGAGAAAAATGAGAATTAATGTTGACAAAGATAGTAATCAGACTATTACAGGTCCAGGTGAAATTTATGCAAAGGAAATATCTGAAGCAGGAAATGCATTTGCATACTCAATATACCAACATAGCAAGTTACCATTGAAAGTTTTTGAGGCCGCTAGAATAGCAACCGCAATGATTAATGGTTGTATGATTTGCATGAACTGGCAGTCAAAAAGAGATATACATCAAATGGGTATTACTGATGGAGTAACAAAGAATGGCGAGGCTCCTAATGAAGCTTTTTACGAGAATTTACTTAATGAAAATTATGCTGATTTATCTAAAATGGAGTTATTAGCAGTTCAATTTGCGAGGGCTATGGGAGAAGATCCAAAAAAATTATCTAAAGATGAGAAGTTCTGGCTTGAAGTAAAGGATGTTTTTTCTGATGCAGAGATTACCGACTTAACCTATTGCATAGCTGGCTGGATGGGCATGGGAAGAGTTGCTCATGTTCTAGGCCTGGATCAAAATTGTGAGGTTTAATTAATGAACAAAGACAAAGAGCTTGAAAAAGATTTCAGATTTGCAAGATATATTTATGTATCAATATATCTAGGCTTAATTATTCTTTTATTAATAGTTTATAGTTATTAGAAAATGGTGCCGGCACCAAGAGTTGAACTCGGGACCTGATGATTACAAATCAACTGCTCTACCAACTGAGCTATACCGGCAAAGATCGAAATT
>MDSW01052679.1_pt1 | contig 13562 bp, 13 predicted proteins | sample 811171 | NCBI WGS metagenome assembly MDSW01 (sample SAMN05326641, study PRJNA326480) | marine metagenome | isolation source: seawater | place: Atlantic Ocean: North West | collected 2012 | reverse complement strand
CCGTGATCATGGGCAGGCTTCGTAAAGGGAGATCCCCCTTTCATCCCGATCGTCGGCATCTGCATCACCGCCTGCTGCGCGCCGGCTTCAGCCATCGACGCACCGTTCTGCTGATCTACGTGTTCACCCAGTGGCTCGCGGCTCTCGCTCTCGTGGTGGCCAATGCGGAGATGCGTTTTCTCTGGCTGGCGATCGCTTCCGCCCTGCTGGTGGGAACGGTGGTGATCAGTCGCCGCCAGCTCCAGACGGAGCTGGCCCTGCGTGATGTGGTCCCCTCCGCACCCCAGGAGATCTCCGACATCGCCCGATGCGGCGATCGTCATGGCTGAGCGCGGCGTCGAGATTCTGTGCGTCGGCACCGAGCTGCTCCTGGGCAGCATCCTCAACGGCAATGCCCGCTGGATCGCCGAGCAATTGGCAGGTCTCGGCTTGCCTCACTACCGCCAGACCGTTGTCGGGGACAACGTGGAGCGCCTCACCGCTGCTGCAAGGGAGGCGGCTGAGCGCAGCAGTGTTCTGATCACCACCGGGGGTCTCGGTCCCACACCGGATGACCTCACCACCGCCACCCTGGCGTCCGCCTTCGGCGCCGCCCTTGAGGAGCGGCCGGAACTCTGGCGGGAGATCCAGGAAAAACTCTCCACCGGTGGACGGCCGGTAGCGGCCAGCAACCGCTCCCAGGCCTGCCTGCCTCGGGGAGCCGAGGTCCTGCCCAATCCGCTCGGTTCGGCACCCGGAATGATCTGGTCCCCAAGGCCTGGCTTCACTGTGCTCACGTTTCCGGGTGTGCCATCGGAGATGCGGGCGATGTGGAGCGCCACGGCCGAGCCTTGGTTGCGGCGTCACGGCGGAGCTGAAGGTGTGTTCGTCAGCCGGCAGCTCCGCTTCTCCGGCATCGGCGAATCGAATCTTGCGGAGCAGGTGGCCGACCTGCTGAACGGCAGCAATCCGACGGTGGCTCCTTACGCCTCGCTTGGAGATGTGAAACTTCGCCTCACGGCCTGTGGCTCTGATCATGCAGAGGCCGAGGCTCTGCTCGAACCGGTGGAGCGGGAGCTTCTGCTTCGCTGCGGTCAGCACTGCTACGGCCGTGACGAGGAGAGTCTCGCTTCCGTGCTGCTCAGACAGCTGCGGGAGCGCGGGGAGACGCTCGCGGTTGCGGAGTCCTGCACAGGCGGTGGCGTCGGAGCGGCGATCACGGCGGTACCCGGATGTTCCGATGTGTTCCTCGGGGGCGTCATCGCCTACAGCAACGCGATGAAACAGCGGTTGCTCGGTGTGTCTCCGGATCTGATCCAGAACCATGGCGCTGTCTCCGATCCCGTGGTGACGGCCATGGCGGAAGGAGCTCGGGACCGCCTCGGCAGTGACTGGGCCCTGGCGATCAGCGGGATCGCCGGACCGGGTGGTGGGGGGCCGGACAAGCCTGTGGGACTGGTGCATCTGGCTGTGGCGGGCCCTGATGGCTGCCAGGCCTGGGCTGAGCGGTTCGGAGATCGGCGCGGTCGTCTGGCGGTGCAGCAACTGAGTGTGATCCGGGTGCTCGATGGTCTCCGGCGGAGGCTGCTCTCCCGGGGATAGTCCGGGGGTAGGGTTTTCTGCTGCTGCGGCTGAGCTGTTGAGTTCCGGCACCCTCTACGACAAGGTGTGGGATCTGCACCGGGTGGCGGAGCTTCCCGGAGGATCCACCCAGCTGTTCGTGGGTCTGCATCTGATCCATGAGGTCACCAGCCCCCAGGCTTTTGCTGCCTTGCGGGACAAGGGCCTGTCCGTGCGTTGCCCTGATCGAACGGTCGCCACCGTCGATCACATCGTTCCCACCACCGATCAGGCCCGTCCGTTCGCCGATCCCCTGGCGGAGGAGATGCTCACCACCCTGGAGCGGAACTGCGCCGAGTACGGCATCGAACTGAACGGGATCGGCAGTGGCCGGCAGGGGATCGTCCATGTGATCGCGCCTGAGCTCGGCCTCACCCAGCCCGGCATGACCGTGGCCTGCGGGGATTCACACACCTCCACGCATGGAGCATTCGGTGCGATCGCCTTCGGGATCGGAACCAGTCAGGTGCGCGACGTGCTGGCCAGTCAGAGCCTGGCCATGAACAAGCTGAAGGTGCGCCGGATTCAGGTGGAGGGCCGACTCACGGAAGGGGTGTCCGCCAAGGATCTGATCCTGCATGTGATCCGGCATCTCGGCGTCAAGGGTGGGGTGGGTTTTGCCTATGAATTCGCCGGGCCTGCGGTGGCAGCTCTTTCCATGGAGGAGCGCATGACCCTGTGCAACATGGCGATCGAGGGTGGTGCCCGCTGTGGGTACGTCAATCCTGATGACGTCACGTTCGACTATCTGCGCGGTCGGTCCCATGCTCCGACCGGAGAGGCCTGGGATCGGGCCGTGACCTGGTGGCGTTCGCTGGCCAGTGGGTCTGATGCCGTGGTGGATGACGAGGTGGTTTTCGATGCCTCCTCCATCACGCCCACCGTCACCTGGGGGATCACGCCAGGACAGGGACTCGGCATCCAGGAGCTCATTCCCGCCCCCGAGCAGCTGCCGGCGGGGGATCGCCCCATTGCGGAAGAGGCTTACCGCTACATGGATCTGAAGCCAGGCACGGCCATTGCCGGACTGCCGGTGGACGTCTGCTTCATCGGCAGCTGCACGAACGGGCGTCTCAGTGATCTCCGGGCCGCGGCGGCGGTTGCCCGTGGTCGGATGGTTGCGGACGGGATCCGCGCCTTTGTGGTGCCGGGTTCCGAGCAGGTGGCCCGGGCGGCGGAGGCGGAAGGCCTCGATGCCGTCTTCATCGACGCCGGATTCGAATGGCGGCAGCCGGGCTGCTCGATGTGCCTGGCGATGAATCCCGATCGGCTGCAGGGTCGCCAGATCAGTGCCAGCTCCAGCAACCGCAACTTCAAAGGTCGGCAGGGATCGGCAAGCGGACGGACCCTGCTGATGAGTCCTGCCATGGTCGCCGCTGCCGCCATCCACGGTCGGGTGACCGATGTCCGCACTCTCCTCAAGCCGCACGCCAGCTGATGCGCCCTTTTCCTTCGGGTCAGATCCAGATGATTGAAGGCACCGCCATGGTGCTTGCCGGTGAAGACATCGATACGGATCGGATCATTCCCGCCCGTTTTCTCAAATGTGTGAGCTTCGATGCCCTGGCGGATCAGGTGTTCGCTGATGACCGCAGCGAACTGAACGGCCAGCATCCCTTCGATCAGCCGCAGTTTCAGGGCGCCTCGATTCTGGTGGTCAACGGCAACTTCGGATGTGGCTCCAGCCGCGAGCATGCGCCCCAGGCTCTGATGCGCTGGGGCATCAGAGCCGTTGTCGGGGTCAGTTTCGCTGAGATCTTCTACGGCAACTGTCTGGCTCTTGGAATCCCCTGTGCGACGGCCTTGGCGGATGAGATCGCTTCCCTCCAACAGGCGGTGCTCAACGAACCCGGCGGAGTCTGGTCACTGAATCTGACAACGATGCGCCTGGCGAGCGGTAGCGCTGACTGTGCCGTGAGCATCGATCCCGGTCCGCGCGACATGCTGTGCAGCGGCCGCTGGGACGCCACCTCGCAGCTGCTGGACCACGGCGAACAACTGGAGGCCTTGATGGGACGGCTGCCCTATCTGAATCGTTTCGCTACCTGATCGGAGCAACCGCCGGCGGCGCAATCAGACTCTTTGGTCTATGAAGAAGACAGAGGTCGTCATTCCATGCATTCCTCCGCCCTGCAGCGGACTCTGACCGCCGCGGTTCTGCTGCTTCCGCTGTCGCCGGTCGTGCAGGCTGCACCGGTGGTGCCGTTGAGCGTCACGCCGTACGGGACTCCTGAGCAGCGACTGCGCCAAACAGGTGCCTGCCGGGGGTGTGATCTGCGGGGCCGTGATCTTTCCGGTGCCCATCTGATCGGTGTTGATCTGCGGGATGCCGATCTGCGCGGTGCTGTTCTGGTGGGCGCCAATCTGGAGGGGGCTGATCTCAGCGGTGCCAGGTTGAACCGGGCTGACCTGCGCAGGGCCAACCTCACCAATGCCGAACTCAGTGGTGTGGATCTGCGCCTGGCCGATCTGAGCGACGCCGTCGTGATCAATGCCTATGCCCCTGGAGTGCGTTCCGAAGGCATCCGTTATGCCGGTGCCGATCTCACCGGCAGTCATCTGATCTACGGCGGCGGAGACTGATCAGAGCGGCAGTGCGTCGCGCTTGCCTTCCGGGTTGATCGGGTTGTAGGGAACGAACGGGACTCCTGTTCCGTTGAAATCGAAGTCATTCAGGCGAATGCGCCCACCGCCGATGCCTTCGTAGGGGTTGAAGTACACCCCAACGTCGTAACTGCGGCGCTGCCAGCGGAGCTCGATATTGGAGTTGATCACATCGCCGTAGTAAGGCGAGCCGGGATCGACGTTCATGTTGATTCCGGTGCTGAGCAGCAGAGGTCCCACGATCTGCTGGGTGAGGCCGAAGCCGAGGGTGCCGAAATCCACGACACGGTCGAAGTCGAAGGGGCTGGCGCCGTAGCGCAGGGTGCCGCCTCCGATCACCGTCAGTTGCGTGAAATCAAGGAACGGTCGGCTGAACGTTCCAAGCGTGAGTGTGGGTCCACCGCTGAAGCTCAGGGTCTTCTGATGGTGACCATCGCCATAGAGAGCGACAGAGCTGTTCAGGTTCGTGTTGAGCGTGAGGCCCGGAACGACCGGCACCGGCGAGTAGCGGTAAGCCGCCGCAGGGGTCAGAGCCGCCGTCTCACCTTTCAGAAGCGGGAACACACTGGTCAGAGAACCGAACACGCTGCCCCGGCCGGTTCTCAGCATCCTGCCGCTGCCGTATCGCTCGGCGTAGTAGTCGCCAAGTGCCGCCCGCAGCAGATACCGGTGGCGGTTCTCACCCTGATCCCATTCCCCCCGTTGCTCTCCGTAGAGCCCGTACGCGGCATCGATGTCGGTTTCGCCGAGCGATCCGTTCCAGGTTCTGTATCTGTAGGCGCCGAACAGATTGGCTTTGACGGTTCCGAGCCGTCCAAGGTCAAGACGGCGTCCGAAGGTCCCCCAGAATCGGCTCCCATCGAGGAACTGATCGGGCTGAAAGCTGCTGATATCAGCCTCAGCATCCAGTTCGTCCTGACCGTATCGGCCTCTTACTCTGGCTCTGAGGCCGAACAGATCTCCGGCGTTGATCGACTCTCCGTTGCTGCTGCCATCGATGGCCCGCTGCACCATGAACTGAGGCTGCAGAGCGACCTCGGTGTCCGATCCCAGTTCGATCGGTTTCAGATTGCGACCGACGAACAGGCCATCCCTGTCCTTGTTGTCGACTTCGATCACCCAGCGGTTTTCCACCTCCTCCTCCTTGGCGATCACCTGCCGCCGACTCACAGGCACCGGCAACCTGTCTTCGACGATGAGTCGGTTGCGTCGGGCGGAGATCAGAAGGTCACCGTTGGGTTGTTCTCTTGCGATGACCCCTTCAGCATCGATTCTGGTCTGCGAGGGGGTGTAGGGGTCATTGCTGAATCCCATCCGACTCGCCTGCCAGCCTTCAGCGGTGATCAGCACCCGAGAGGCCTGGATCCGCCAGCGGCTGATGGTGCCGTTGATCAGCTGGGTGCTTCCGAGTCGTTGCAGCTGCGGAACCTTGACCACGCCGAAGCGGTTTTCGTCCTTGACGCTGGAATTGAGCCGTTTCACCGGAACACCACTGCGGCGTTCGATGGCGAGATTCCCCCGGAAGCTCACCTTCTCCACCCTTTGGTCGATGGAGGCGATCGCTTCGGTGCGTAACGCCTGCTGTTCCGCCGGGGAAAGCGTGCTGATCGGTCGGGGCTGTGCCGGCGGCACATGCTCCAGGGTGCTGCCACCATCGCCGAGGGCCACCGATTCGAGACGCTCAGACAGGGTTGTGGGGCTGACCCGGTCGTCGCGATCGGGATCCTCACACCCCAGGGGGGGGGGCATCTCACCGGGCTGCAGCTCAGGTTGCTCTTCTCCCCAGCGGTATCGCAATCCAAGGAGATAGGCATTGCTTCCCTCCTCCACGCCGCTGTAGGTCCCGAAGGCTCCGGATCGGTGGTGGATGCGTCCGACCAGGGAGAGCTCGGATGAGACAGCCGCCTCCACTTCGAAGCCGAGGTAGTTGAGCAGCTGGGTGTAGTTCTCCCGGTAGGTCTTCTCGTACAGGCTGTAGTCGGTGTTGTAGCTGAGGCCTTCAATGAAGCCGAAGCTCAACCAGGGCTGAACCCAGAGTCTGGCACCGATGCCGACGATCCCTTCCCCGAAGCTCTGCGCCGGCAGATCCGCGTATGGGGTGGATTGATTGAACTCGCCTCCAGGCTGCTGCCCGGCCATGTGTTTGAACAGGTCCGCCTCCAGTTCCAGCGACAGAGGTCCGGCTCTGAGAATGCGTTTCTGCAGACCGACACCCAGCAGGTACTCCGGTCGCATCCGACCGTTGAACAGGAACGTGTCCCCGAAATTGGAATCGATCATTTGCCCCCCCCAAGCGGTCACTGCCCAGGGTTGGGGATGCCAGTCCGGTACCGCAGGCAGCAGGGGAGGACAGGCCATGGCCGGGGATTCCGGCACCACCGAACCGTTTGGCTGACTCTCCGTGGATTCAGTTTGCTGTTCAGAGGACAACGCCGGGAAGAATCCGCCGTCGGATTCGCTCAGGTCGATGACGCCGTACACATCATCGAGCTGGCCTTCGTTCTGGATCAGGCTGTAGCGGAACGCCGAGGCCTGAAAAAACTGCCCTTTGCGTCTCAGGCGAACGGAGCCCCGCGCGAACAGAGTCCGATACCCGGCGTCGAATTCGATCCGGTCAGCCAGCAACTCGTCGTTTCCCAGAACGACTCTGACGTTTCCCTCGGCGATGCTGACGTTGCGGCGACTGTCATGAAACTGACGGTCTGCAGTCAGTTGCAGCGTTTTCGGCGGTTCAAGGATCTCCTCAGCAGCTCTGATCTCAGAGCGCACAGGGAGCGATCCCATGGATCCGCCGAGCAGCAGTCCAGTGAGGCAGAAAGACAGGCGCTTTGACGCCAAGACGGACCAGCTGCGGTTCGCGATCCTGACAGTGAGCCGATCAAAGAACCTGATCCAGCGGACCAGTGTTTTGCGCGGTCCTGATTGGTTCCCGGATTCAGTCTTCCAAGTCCTTGCGGCTTGGCGTGCGGCTCGGGTCGCTCGCCAGGAAGCCGAACACGAAGATGCCGATGAAGAAGAAGACGACCGAGTAAACGGAGATCTTGAGGGCGAGCATGGAGACCGACCGGCGTCTGTTTGAGCGACATCATCCTATGGGGCAAGACAGGGTCACTTCGGGGTCGGACTCGCTGCGGGCCGGGCGATCGGAGTGGATTGAAACGTTTCGACGTCGCTCACGCCTCGATCTGCAGGCTCGCTGGCGGCGCAGCGGCCCCGGTGATCGCCCTCCCCACCTCGGGGATGCCTGGGGCCGGGAGCACCGTCCTGACTGGGCTGCGCGCGGACTTTTGATCTGGCCGCGCGGACGTGGCTGGATCCGTCTTGAGCAGAATCTGTCCTGGCCGCAGAGCTGGAGTCGGTCTCCCGAGAGTCGCGGACGTCTCGCCCTGAGCTGGTGGGCTGAGCGGATGCGGCTCTGGGTGGATGGGGAGCTCGTGCATGAGGGAGACCTCTTCGACACCGCTTGCCGTTGGATCGTTCCCGATCGCTGTCGTGAGGGGAAACCGCTGCAGCTGCTTCTGGAGCTCAGCAGCCCTCTGCACGATGACGGCGCTCTGATCAGCAGCTGTCTGAATCTCGAGCCGTGTTGCGAGGCGTCGGACCCAGATCGGGTCTTGCTCCCTGAGGCATTGCAGCTGCATCTCGCGGCCGGTGGAGACCTGCCGGCGCAGTGGCAACAGCTGGATCCCCTTTCCCTGCAGGCCCTGGATGCAGTGGAGAATCATCTGGCCCGTGCTGAGCCGGCACCGGGATCTTTGCACTGGCTGGGTCACGCCCACCTTGATCTGGCCTGGCTCTGGCCGGTCGCCGACACCTGGCAGGCTGCGGAGCGAACATTCCGGTCCGCACTGCAGCTGCTGCAGCGCTGGCCTGAGCTCCATTTCGCCCATTCGACCCCGGCCCTCTACGAATGGCTGGAGCGGCATCGGCCGGCGCTGTTCGCCGGCGTGCGTGCCGCCAGCCGAGCCGGGCGCTGGGAACCGATCAACGGTCCCTGGGTTGAAACGGACTGCGTGCTGGTGAGCAGTGCGTCGCTCTGGCAGCAGTTCCACTTGGGGCAGGCCTACAGCCGGCGCGTCTTCCCGGAGTGGACCCATGAGTTGGCCTGGTTGCCGGACAGCTTCGGGTTCACCGCCGGTCTGCCAGCCGTGGCGGAGCGCACAGGCGTGCGTTGGTTCTGCACCCACAAGCTGGCGTGGAATGCTGACCAGCCCTTCCCCCATCGTCTGTTCCGCTGGCGCAGCCGTGGCGGTGCTGAGCTGTTCGCTCTGATGCTGCCGCCGATCGGCCGGCGGGGTGAACCGCTGGACATGCTGAATGAACAGCGGGATTGGCAGCTGGCGACAGGGTTGGACCGGGCGCTTTGGATCCCGGGCGTGGGAGATCACGGCGGCGGACCGACCGACGAGATGCTCGATCAGATGCGCCTCTGGGACGCCATGCCCCAAGCGCCCAAACGGAGTGCTGGAACGGTGAGGGATCATCTGGCTTCCCTTGAGCCACATGCCGGTCGTCTTCCCGTCTGGCGGGATGAGCTGTATCTGGAGCTGCACCGCGGCTGTGCCACGAGCCGTCCGGACCAGAAGCGACACAACCGCACGCTGGAGCGGTTGCTGCGTGAGGTGGATGCCGTCGCTGCCCTGGGGGGATGTTCAGGGACGGCAGGTGAGATGGGGGAATGGAAACCGCTGTTGTTTCAGCAGTTTCACGACATCCTTCCAGGAACCTCCATCCCGGAGGTGTTCGACCAGGCCGAAGCGGTCTGGCGTTCAGCCCGGAGGAAGGCGGTGTCTCAGCGTGACCATCAGCTGCGGCAGCTATGCGGGGGCTCGGCCGGCCCTTCCCGCTGTCGGGAGACCTGGCTCTGGTTCGGTCTGCAGCCGTTGGCGCGCTGGTCACCCCTGCTGCGTCTGCCTGCCGGGGCGTGGTCGGGGGCTGACATGGTTCTGCCGCGACAGGCGTGTCCCACCGGGGGAGTGTGGGTGCAGCTACCCCTTCAGAGCGGGATCAGTTCGGTCGCTCTCAACCGATGCGATGCATCAGCGGTTGAGGTCGCTCCAATCCGGGCTCCGGTGAAGCTGCAGCGACTGGATGGCGATCGCTGGAGGGTCAGCAATGGATTGCTGGAGGTGGACTGCGGGCCGGGAGGGCTGCTCCAGCTGCGTGACAGTCAGGGGGTGGCTCAGCTGGCAGGTCCGCTGCAGCTGGCCCGTTTCCAGGACCGCGGGGAGTTCTGGGACGCCTGGGATCTTGCAGCGGAGTACCGCCGCCATCCCCTGGAGGTTGAGGTGCTGGAACCATGCCAGCTGCTGGAGCGCGGCCCCCTGGTGGTCCATGTCGTGCAGCGTTACCGGCTGGGATCGAGTGTCATGCGCCTGGACATGCGTCTGCAGGCCGACTGCCCCTGGATCGAGCTGATCTGCAGCATCGACTGGAGCCAGCGCCATGAACTGCTTCGTCTGGAGCTGCCCCTTGCCTCCGCAGCGGTCCGCTATGCGGTGGACTCCGCCGGCACTGTCCTGGAGCGTCCGGCCATGGCACGCACGTCGCGGGAGCAGTCGCGATGGGAAGTGCCGCTGATCTCCTGGCTTGCCACCCAGGTGAACGCCCCTGGGGGTGGACTGGCCGTCCTGCTGGATGGACCCCAGGGGGTGGATGTGGTGCCCGAACGGATCGGTGTCTCCCTGCTGCGCGGTCCGACCTGGCCTGACCCTGGGGCGGATCGTGGTTGGCACCGTCAGCGACTGGCTCTGATGCCGGTCACCGGCTCATGGAGCAGCGCTTGCGTGCCCCAGGCGGCGATCGCCTTCCGCGAGCCGGGTTGGAGTGGTCCTCTCGCCGGACACCCGACGTCGCGGCGATGGTTGCCAGCTCTCGCCGGGGAGCTTGTCCCTGTGGCGCTGCGGCCGGAGGATGACGGCCTGGGCCTCCGCTGTCTCAATCCAGGGCCATCGCGCTGCCGTTGGGAACCCAGGGAAGGCTGGCTCGTGTCCCGCCAGGGGGGTGAACCGGCTCAGGCCATCGAGCTACGGCCGGGGGAGCTTGCCGATCTGCGGTTGGTTCAATCCTCGTGATCGTCGAACGGGTCATCCAGCGCCTTGGATGGGGGACCGAACGCCTGATAGACACCAAAGCCGGTGAGGCTCAGCAACACAGCCAGCACACCGATCGCCACCGACATGGCCGGGGAAGACGTTTCCATCACATCTCTCGACAGGATCGACTCCAAGCCGGAGCCGGCCCCTACAGTATCGGCACTTTTCACCACCCGAGACCAAGCGTCGCCATGGCTCAACGCACCCGTCTGGGAGACCTCCTCCGCCCTCTGAACTCCGAGTACGGCAAGGTCGTGCCTGGCTGGGGAACCACCCCTGTCATGGGGATCTTCATGGTGCTCTTCCTCGTCTTTCTGCTGGTGATCCTTCAGCTGTACAACAAGTCCCTGATCCTGGAAGGCATCAACGTCAACTGGAACGGCCTCGGCTGATCCGACGTCATGAATGTCTTTGGCGTCGGCCTCCCTGAGATGGCGGTGATCGGCGCCGTTGCCCTGCTTGTGTTTGGCCCCAAGCGTCTGCCGGAGCTCGGCAAGACGCTTGGAAAGACGCTTAAAGGATTTCAGTCCGCCTCCAAGGAGTTCGAGAGGGAGATCAACAAGGCCATGGCCGATCCGGAGCTGGGGGATGACTCTGGAGACTCGTCTCATGACAACGATCCACCGCTGGTCTGATCCGCCGGATGACCACAGATCTGAGACTGGTGGTCGGTCTGGGTAATCCAGGCCCGAAATATGCGGGAACCCGACACAACATCGGGTTCATGGTGCTGGAGCGGTTGGCTTCCCGGGAGGGTGTCCAGTTCCGTCAGCAGAGCAAGTTGCACGGCCTGGCCAGCGAAATCGGTCATGGGGAGTCGCGATTACGCCTGCTGATGCCGCAGACCTACATGAACGACAGTGGTCGGTCGATCCGGGCTGCACTTGATTGGTTCGGACTCACAGCTGATCAGTTGCTGGTTCTGGTGGATGACATGGACCTTCCTCTGGGCCGATTGCGACTGCGAGCTCAGGGAAGTGCCGGTGGTCATAACGGCCTGCGCAGCACGATTCAGCACCTCGGGGGGCAGGAGTTCCCGCGGCTGAGGATCGGAATCGGCGCGCCTGCGGACACTCCGGATGAGCGACGGGCCAAAACCGTGTCACATGTGCTGGGCCCGTTCAGCAAGCTCGAGGAGCCTTGTGTGGATGCCGTGTTGGATGCCGTTCTGGATGGTCTGGGTCGCATTCAGCGGCAGGGCATGGAACGGGCTGGCAACTGGATCAATGCTTACCGGCCGCAGAGCCTGGCCAGCGGCGGATGACAGCACTCCCCGCCACCACCGCCCACCTTCGCGTGCTGCGCCAGTGCTTCCGAGAGCAGTGCGTTGAAGGGGAGGTGGCCGCCGGGGGCTTCCAGTGGCAGTTCCGCTGGGCTTTTGATTGCGGTGATCTCACCGTGGAGCCCTCCCTGGGAAGGGCACTGATTCAAGACGCACTGCGTCGGTTTCTGGTGCGCTCGGATTACCGACTGGAACCTGGTGGTGACTACACCTTCACCGTTCGGGCCCGCTTCTGAACGGCAGTTTCGGGGCCGACCAACGGCATGGTGTTCCCAGGCTGTCTTCCACCATCACAAGGGCGGCGATCGCATCGAGCTCTTCCGGTGGGATCAACAGGCCGCGGGGCAGCAGACGCTGCCACCCCCTCGGCGGCCACAGCTCCCAGTAGCGCTGGCGAGCCCGCAGCGTGGTGCCGTATTCATTCACCTGCTGCACAGGAGCGAGGCCCTGCAGTTTCGGCAGCCATGCCGCGCTGCCAGTGCCATCACCCAGCACGATCCCGTCCAGTCCTCCAGCGCGCTGCCAGGAGTTCAGACGGTCCAGAACCTGCCCACAGAGCACGACAGTCCCGTTCAGCACCTGTAGCGACTCGGTGTCCACCAGCACAAGGCCGCATTTGCTTCTCCCGGGATCCACACCGGCCAGTCGGGTCATGGATCGACCCGAAACGCCACCAGCACGGGATCAGCACTGTCGCTGTCGCTCTCGGCGATCAACTCAAGCGTTCGCTCCCCTTCGCTCTCGGGGCGCTCCACCAAAGCCATGCCGAGCTGGGTGAGGGCCGTGCCGTCGAACTGGAGTCCTTCGACGAGGGAGCCACGACGCTGCACTTCCGCGAACGCCGAGGCGAGCAGAAGGTTTAGGCGGCGCCGGACCATCTCCGGTGAACGGTCCTGTTCCCGGAGAGTTGCGGATGCAAGCACCTCGCCCCTGCGGCTGATGCGCCGGTTCGGGCGGATGTCAGGGAAGGCATAGACGATGCTCTCTCCGCGCAGCACGTTGGTGGCAGAACGGATCGAGACCACCCATGTGCCCGGCTTGCTGATGATCGTGCGCAGACGCTGCACATCCTTGCGGGGGACCAGGAGGATCTGTCGGTCTGGGGTCTCGCCGGGTCGAACCTGCTGGTAGGCCGTGAGATTCGCGTCCTGAAGCAAACGGTCGATCGCCGTTTTGGCCTGTCCGGTGTTCTCCAGCCGGATGGTGGCTGTGGCCAGAACTTCCCCGCTGCTGAGAACCACGGAGCCGCGGCGCAGGGCAATCAGGTTCCGCTCCAGCTCCTTCAGTTCCGTCTCACCGGCTTTGATGCTGGCCCGAACCCGCTTGAGTTCCGCCTCTGTTCTGCGGATGTCGGCGTCCCGGGCCTTGATGGTGCTGTCCCGTTGCTGGATGTCGCGGCTGAGGCGCTGCTGCTCGGCCTCCAGCTGGACGCGCTGCTGCTGCAGAGGAGCCAGCTCTTCGCGAAGGGTCGCTGCCCGTCGCTTGGCTGTGGACAGCTCAGCATCGATGCGCTGCGCCTGGGCCATGGCCTCACGACGCTCGTCCTCGGCAGACTCAAGGGCAACTCGGTTCTGCTCAAGCTGTCGGCGGCTGTCCTGAAGTTTCTGTTGCAGTCCGTCGAGCTCAAACAGTCCGACCCGCAACTGGCGGCTGACCAGCAGCATCAGACCGAGAGACAGCGCACTGATCAGGCTGCCTGTGAGCACCGTGATCAGAACCGCCGTCCGTCGCGGTCGCATGTTGAACAGGCTGAGGCGTGCTTTGCCGACTCGACTGCCCAGCCTGTCGCCCAGTGTTGACAGCACGCCGCCGAGCAACAGCAGCGCAATGATCAGCAGCCAGCCGCTCACGCCGTCACCTTCCCGCGGGGCTGATTCTCAGCTGAACCGCTTGGCCAGAGCAATCGGATCCAGAACCGTGATCTTCTTGCGGTCAATCTGAACGAGACCGGATTGACGCAAGTCTCCCAGCAGTCGGGTGAT
>MDSW01099720.1_pt1 | contig 13565 bp, 13 predicted proteins | sample 811171 | NCBI WGS metagenome assembly MDSW01 (sample SAMN05326641, study PRJNA326480) | marine metagenome | isolation source: seawater | place: Atlantic Ocean: North West | collected 2012 | reverse complement strand
TTTGGTGGTAAATTAGTTGCAGTTGCGCTGTTATTATTTGCTTTTTCAACTGCAATTACGTGGTGCTACTATGGTGACAGATCCACTGCTTACATCTTTGGAGAAAAGGGTGTTTTTTGGTACAGAAATTTCTATGTATTATGCTTTATTCTTGCCGCAGTAATTGATACCACAATTGTTTGGAATATTGCCTATGTTGTGGTTGCTCTTGTCTCCATACCAAACTTGATAGCTTTATTTGTACTGAGAAGAGATTTAAAACAAGAAGTTGATAATTACCAATCAACAAGTTAAAGGAGTAAAAAAAATGACTATTTTAGAAAATTCTTCAATTCCAAATGTTGATGTTGCATTGATTGAGAACTCAGACTCAAGCAGCATTAATACGAGTGAATATTTCTCATCGGGTAAATTTGTCTTAGTAGGCGTGCCCGGAGCCTTTACTCCAACCTGCCACTTACAACATTTCCCTGGGTATGTTGAAAGTAATCAAACTTTTGTAGATAAGGGTTATAAAGTTGTCTTTATGTCAGTTAATGACCCATTTGTAATGAAAGCCTGGTCAGAGGCTGTTAATAATAGTGCTATTGCATGCATTGCTGACGGTAATTGTTCATTTACAGAAGCTTTGGATTTAGTTATGGATGGATCAGCTTTTGGCCTCGGTAAACGCTGTAAGAGGTTTGCCATGATTATAGAAGATGGGACTATCAAGAATATATTTGAAGAAGAGGCCGGTAAGTTAGATGTATCAGCTGCAGAGTATGTTCTTTCCCAAATCTGAGTGAAGTCAATTTGCTTTGTTGGCTTAGGAACCATGGGTTTCCCCATGGCTTCTCACTTGGTAGCTAAAACTAGTCACGATATCTATGTTTCCAACCGATCTGAATCGAAAGAACAAGAATTTATTTCAAATGTAGGAGGCTCTTCTCTTAACAACCTTAATAATAAAGAAGGGGTATTTGATCTTTTAATATTGTGTTTAAAAGACGATGACGCAATATTAGATGTACTTTTTAATAAAGGCTTTATTAATTATCTTAAAAGCGAAGCCACTATTGTTGACCACTCCACCACATCTTTAAATCTTATTGAGCAAATAATTACAAACGAAGATTTTATTAATAAAGGACTGCATTTCTTAGATGCTCCTGTCTCAGGTGGTGAAGCAGGGGCAGTTAACGGTACTCTTACCACCATGGTTGGAGGAGATGTATCTACCTTAAATAATTTAGAAGAAATATTATCAACTTATGCCAAATCTATTGTTCATATTGGTAAGAATGGTCATGGCCAAATTGCAAAAATGGTCAATCAAATTTGTATAGCCGGGGTATTACAAGGTTTAGCAGAGGCCCTTGAATTTGGAAAGTCACAAAATGTTGATATGCAAAATATTATTAAAGCCATATCTGGTGGAGCCGCTCAGTCTTGGCAGCTTGATAATAGAGCTATAACAATGCTTAAGGATGAATTTAATTTTGGTTTTGCAATAGATTTAATGATTAAGGATCTAGAGATAATTAAAAAAACCCAAACATCCAATTCGGTGAGTTTAAATTTAACATCAGATGTCCTTTCGAAATATCAAGCACTTTCTAAGAACGGCATGGGTAAGCTTGATACGTCAGCTTTAATTAAATCCTTACAGTCTTAATTTGCTAAATTAAGTAAAAAATTATATTCCTCTGCGGCTTCTTCAAATCCATTAATAATGCCGCTTTTCCCTCCGTGGCCACCCCAGAGATTCATTTTAAGTAGAATGGGATTATTGGAAGTAGAAAATTCTCTTAATTTTGGAACATACTTAGTTGGTTCAAAATATTGAACTTGCGAATCATAGAGACTTGATGTTACTAAGACAGCAGGATAAGGTAAAGAGGTTATATTGTCATAGGGCGAATACTTACTCATATATTCATACTCTTCTTTAATCGCTGGATTTCCCCATTCATCGTATTCAAATGTCGTTAAGGGAATAGATACATCTGACATGGTTGTAAGCACATCTACAAAAGGAACTCCGGACAGGATGCCTTTATATAAATTGGGTTCAAGATTTATTATTGCGCCCATCAATAAACCTCCCGCGCTTCCTCCTTTAGCAAAAACGTTAGATTTATCTCCTAGGCCTGATGAAAGAATGGCATTAACGCTATCATTGAAATCATAGAAGGTATTCATTTTCTTTAACATTCTGCCATCGTCATACCAATGTTTTCCCATTTCACCGCCACCCCTGATGTTGACCATGGCGTAAATAAAACCTCTATCGATTAACGGATAGGGGGCTCTTCTAAAACTTGCTTCTGTATTAATTCCATAGGAACCATAACCGTAAAATAAAATTGGAGAACCATTAGGGGTAGTCTTTTTCTTTACTATAGAAACAGGGATCTCAGTACCATCTCTAGCAACTACAAACTTTCTAAAAGTTTCGTAATCTTCCGATTTAAAACCTCTGACTTCTTTTTTCCAAACAGTTTCTCTTCTTGTTAAGTCATAATCAATTTCCAATATTTCAGATGGGGTGATTAATGAGGAGTACTCAAAGAAGAAGCTTCCATCACTATTTTGGTACTTTGGAGGCAATAACCCAGTAGCATAGCTTTGCTCGGATTGTTCGATAATTTCTAAACTCTTTGAACCATTTCTTAATATGGCTATTTCAGGCAAGCCATTTGTACGAATTGAGAGACCAACAATATTGTTGAAAGGCTGCATATCTTCAATAAAGATCTTTTCATTGTGCTTTAGGATTAAGTTTTCTGGACTTAGATAATCCTCTATAGTTTTTATACTAGTCTTATATAGAGCGAAATTTGGAGCACCTTGATTAGATCTTATGTATAAATCATTATTAGATGTATCAACGTAATACAAGTGATTTTCTTCTCTAGGCATTATGAGTTTTAACTCTTTAGAACTGCTGCTAAACATTCTAATTTCATTAGAATTTGTAGATTCTATATTTATAAAAGCAACACTCTTATCAATCGATTGGTATAAATTCATATTGAATTCTGAATCACTTTCCTCATAGATCAGTTGATCAGTTGCTTGTGTTTCACCAAGCTTATGTAAATAGACTTTGTTTGCGATCAGAGTTATTGGGTCTTTTTGTAAATATAAGATGGTTTCGCTATCCAGCCAGATAATATTTCCAGTAGTAAGAGTTAACTTATCAGCAAGTAATTTTTGTTGTTCGATATTTAAGAACTTAACAACATATTCTCTTCTTCCATTTGTATCTTCTGCAAATGCAAGCAAAGCATTATTTGGGGAAGGGTTGGTACCAGCAACGTTGTAATACTCGTAATCAGAAAATTTGATGTTTGGATCTAGAATTAATTCGTTGCCCTTATTTGAGGAGCGATAATATATCGGTAACTGCTTATCTTTGTATTGAATTGAAAAGTATTTAAAAGCTCCATTTCTATAGGGAAATGAGATTTCACTATTGGGTAATTTAGCCGCTAACTCATCGACTATTTTACTTTTATAGTTTGTTCTTGATTCAAACCAAGTATCTGTATAAGAATTTTCTTCTTTTAAATATTCTATTACTTCAGGTTTTGATCTGGTGTCATCTCTTAACCAATAATAATTATCTATTCTTGTATATCCATGAGCAGTTAACTCATAAGGAATCTTTTTTGGGGTAGGAGCAATTTCAGTCATAGGAATACTTTTCTCACATGATAGGGCAAGTAAAATTGAGGCTATTGAAAGATTTCTTAGCATGAAATTAATTGCATCTATAAAACATGAAAATGTGTAAATAAGATAAAATAGAAATGTTGAACTGTAAACTATGAACCTTCCCGAACTTATAATCCCTAAAAATTTTTTAGCTAAAAGGCCAAAATTTCTTTCCTTTATTTGCAGAAAAATATTTAAGGCAATAGGTTGGCAGGCTGTTGGCAAGCTCCCTGAAAATAAAAACATAATGGTCGCTGTTGGACCTCATACTTCAAATTGGGATTTTGTAGTTGGAATGCTTTTTGTTATTGGCTGGGATGCCAGAATAAATTGGATAGGAAAACACTCTATCTTTAAACCTGGTGTTAATAGGCTTTTTAGAAAAGTAGGAGGTATACCTGTAAACAGATCAGCCCCTGAGAACCTTATGGAAGATATTAAGCAGGTTACAGATGAGTATAAAAATTATATTCTTGCTATAGCCCCTGAAGGTACTAGAAAAAAAGTTGATAAATTAAAATCTGGTTTTATCAGAATCTCAAACCAGTTGCAGTGCGATATTATGCTTGCTGGCTTGGATTTTAAACGTAAGATGATTGTTATTAATGAGTATTTTCATCCAAGTGGCAATTTAGATGTGGATGTATCTGCAGTCAGAGAATACTTTACTCATTTTGGAGCTAAGAAGACGAATAATTTTTAGATCTTAGGATATTAATTCTAAATTATCTGTGACTTGCGTTAACTGACTTTAGGTTAACATTCTTAGGCATAAGCTCTTTTTCACTCATACTATTTAATGGAGTATCTGCTAAATTCAGTATATTGGTATGATCTTTTGCTTTTTCATTAATATACAAGAGACCTGTGAGTATATTGCCTTGGTCTTCTGATTTATTGATTTTATCAAGCACTATATTTTTATTAGAAGGATCATATTTTTTATCAATTTTTTGCAAAGAGATATATGCTCCATTATGGAGTTTCACAATGGTTCTTTGTCCAGATTTGTATTTGGTTGTGATTTCTTTTTTAGAGGGAACAAAGTCTAATAATGACACAGATTCATTATGCTCTCTAACATAATCATAGCTTTTAGTAGATCCAGCATGATTATTAAAAGCAACGCATGGTGAGATAATATCTATCAATGCAAAACCATTAAATTCTATGGCAGCTTTCAATATTGGTATAAGTTGATCTTTATCGCCCGAAAAACTTCTAGCTACAAATCCAGCACCTAACTGAATAGCCATCTTGGCAAGATCAATTGGTTGAAATAAATTCTCATCGCCATATTTATTTTTAGAATTTAAATCATTAGTTGCTGAGAATTGCCCCTTAGTAAGTCCATAAGTGCCATTATTTTCGACTATATAAACCATGTTAATTTGTCTTCTAACCGCATGCATAAATTGACCAATGCCAATGGAAGCCGTGTCTCCATCACCTGAAACACCCATATAAATTAGATCTTTATTAGCTAAATTTGCCCCAGTAGCCACCGATGGCATTCTTCCGTGAACGGAATTAAAGCCATGAGCTTGGTTAAGAAAGTAGGAGGGAGATTTTGAAGAGCAACCTATTCCAGATAATTTAGCTACCTTATGAGCAGAGATATTTAGTTGAAAACATGCATCTACAATTGCTGCGCTGATCGAATCATGGCCGCACCCAGCACAAAGGGTTGAGATTGTTCCCTCATAATCTCTTCGTGTAAGACCAATTTTATTTCTTTCAAGATCAGGGTGGTGGTTTTTAGGTTTTCCAATGTAGGTCATTTTCTAGCTACCTTTTTAAGTTTTTTATTACCTAAATATTTCGTGATGGTGTTACTTATGAAATTTGCAGTTATGGGAGATCCATCAAAACATAGAACAGATTTTAATTTTTTATGATTTGTTTTGCCTTCGGCAAGAAGAAGAGTTTTTAGTTGTGCGTCTCTATTTTGTTCTACAACAAATATGGTTTTGTGTGCATCAATGAAATCCCATATCTCCTCACCAAATGGAAATGATCTAATCCTTAGTGCATCACAGGGTTTTTTATCTTTAGCAAGTAAATCTAGAGATTCTTGCATAGCAACTTCTGTGCTTCCAAAATATAGAATTCCAATTTCGCTAAAATTTCTATCCTGTTTAGCAATTGCTTTAGGTAGATATTTAGGTGAGAGATCAATTTTCTTTCCGATTCTCGCTAAATTTTCTGCATTGACGACACCGTCTTCTGTATAGGCAGCAAAGGCATCATGAGAACTTCCTCTAGTAAAATATGAGCCTTTTACTGGATGGGCCCCGGGATAAGTCCGATATGGTATTCCATCACCATCCACATCCTCATATCTCCCAAACCTTTCAATGGAATCTAGAGCTTGAGTATCTAACACCTTTCCTCTATCGAAAGTTTTTGATTTATCCATAGTCAATTCTGGAACCATCCAATCATTCATTCCAATATCTAGATCTGATAAAACAAATAACGGTGTCTGTAATCTATCAGCTAAGTCAAATGCCATGGAAGCAAATTCAAAGCATTCTTTTGGATCTGCTGGAAAAATCATAGGATGTTTGGTGTCTCCATGCGATGCATATGCGCATGAAATTAAATCAGACTGCTGGGTTCTAGTTGGCATGCCTGTTGATGGACCACCTCTTTGGATATCAAAAATAACTACAGGTACTTCAGCAAAATAAGCCAATCCAATAAATTCATTCATCAATGAAATACCCGGACCACTGGTAGCGGTAAAGGCTCTAGCTCCATTCCAATTAGCACCAATAGCCATACCTAATGATGCTAATTCATCCTCGGCCTGAACAATAGCAAAGTTGTGTTTACCGGTTTCTGGATCTACTCTGAATTGATTGCAATATTTCGTAAATCCTTCAGCGAGGGAAGTCGATGGTGTGATGGGATACCATGCACAAACAGTAGCACCCCCAAACACACAACCAAGACCAGCTGCTTCATTACCATTAATAAGAATTTTATTCTTAGTTAGATTCGCTTTTTTAACTTTAATATTACAGATATCTTTAAAATGCTTTCTAGCATAGTTGAATCCAATATTCAGGGCTTTAACATTTGGATCTATAAGTTTTTCTTTCCCTTTAAACTGCTCCTTTATTAATTTGACGTAAATTGATTTTGGAATATCTAACATGAATGCTAGAGCGCCTACGTAAACTAGGTTTTTAAATAATTGCCTTTGTTTGGGATTAGTAAACTCAGCAATACAGAGAGAGGTGATAGGTAATTCAATAACATTTATATCATCTCGATTGAAGTTTCTTTTCCAAGAAGAATCATAAAGAACATAACCTCCAGGATTAACCTCTGCTATATCTTTGTTGTAGCTTTGTGGATTCATGGTTACTGCTATATCGACACCAGCTTTTCTTCCTAGGTACCCCTTATCGTTTACTCGGACTTCAAACCATGTTGGCAATCCTTGAATATTGGATGGAAAAATATTTTTTGGGCTTACCGGTACGCCATGTCTAAACACACCTTTTGCAAACATTTGATTGGCGCTTGCAGATCCAGAGCCATTGACATTGGCAAACTTGATGACAAAGTCATTGACCGATCTTATTTTACTCATGAATATACTTTTGCTTCGTTATAAAGATATTTTTGCATGTCCCAAGCACCAGTAGGGCATCGCTCAGCACAAAGACCGCAGTGCAAGCACACGTCTTCGTCTTTAAATAGTTTTTTGTTTGTTGGCAATGTTTCCGATACATAGATATCTTGATCTAAGTTCAGAGCTGGTATTCTCAGACTTTTCCTAATTTCTTCTTCAGGACCATCAGGAATAAAGCTAATACAATCTGTCGGGCAGATATCCATGCAAGCATCGCATTCTATACAAAGGCTTTCTGTAAAAATTGTTTGAACATCGCAATTTAGACATCTCTGAGCTTCAAAAAACCCATCTAATGCATCAAAGCCTTTTTCGACTTCTACTTTTAAATCATTTAATGAAATCGAATGATCCTCTTTAGGGACCACGTAACGCAAATCCTGAGAGATATTATTGTCGTAAGACCATTCATGAATCCCCATCTTTTGACTAAAAACTTGGACACCAGGAGCAGGCCTGTCATGAAGATCTTGACCATGGCAAAACTTGTCTATGGAGATTGCAGCTTGATGAGCATGAGCAACGGCAGTAATAATATTTTCAGGACCCCAGGCAGCATCGCCTCCAAAAAAAACTTTTGGCAAAGAGCATTGGAAGGTTACATCATTGACGACAGGCATATCCCAATCTCCAAATTCAATACCGATATCTTTTTCAACCCATTCAAATACATTGTCTTGACCGATGGCAATTAATACATCATCGCATTCAAAAAATACAGGCTTTTCACCTGTTGGAACGAGGGATCTTTTGCCATGCTTATCAAAGACTGCTTTAACTTTTTCAAATTCCATACCAATAAGCTTGCCATCTTTATGGACGAACTTTTTAGGGACGTGATTTTCGTAAATGGGAATATTCTCCTCCATAGCATCTTCAATTTCCCATTCAGAGGCTTTCATTTGGGAGAAGGGGCTTCTAACAATTACTTTGACATCATCAGCGCCCAGCCGAAGAGATGATCTGCAACAATCCATCGCAGTATTGCCTCCACCCAAGACAATAACTTTCTTACCAATAGTGTCTATATGCTCAAAAGCAATGCCTGTTAAAAAATCTATACCAATTTGGATATTACTTGCAGCTTCTTCTCTGCCCTCTATAAACAAGTCTCTGCCTTTTGGAGCGCCAGTACCAACAAAAACAGCATCGTAATCTTTAGTTAAAAAATCTTTCATGCTGGTGATGGGAGAGTTAAATTTTCTCTTAACGCCCATATCTAAGACATAATTTACTTCTTCATCTAGGACGCTTTCTGGTAATCTGAAAGAGGGAATGTTAGTTCTCATCAAGCCACCAGCTTTGGGATCTTTTTCATAGATGGTGCACTCATAACCCATGACCAATAAGTCTCTTGCTACAGCCAGAGAAGCAGGTCCGCCACCAATTAGGCCAATCTTATAACCGTTCTTCTTTTTTGGGGTTTTTGGAATTAATGAGGTTATATCATCTTTGTAATCTGAAGCCACCCGTTTAAGACGACAAATTGCAACTGCTTTTTCATGGGTTCTAGTTCTTCTGCAAGCAGGTTCGCAAGGTCTATCACATGTTCTTCCAAGTATGCCTGGAAATACATTTGAATCCCAGTTAATCATATACGCTCCGGTATAGTCTTGTTGAGAAATTTTCCTTATATACTCTGGAACAGGCGTATGCGCAGGGCAAGCGTATTGGCAATCAACTACTTTATGAAAGTACTGAGGGTTACCTATATCAGTTTTTTGCATATATACTTACTTTTTTAGAATCCCCTGAATTATCAAGATATATGCATTTTAAGTAATTATCAATTCTATTTTTTTTGATTTTTAGGGCTCATACAAATTTAGATATATGGATATTTGGTCAGAGATTATCAAAGAAGTAAAACTGAGAGCAGCAGCAGAAAAATCCTTAGGTTCATATCTTGAAAACCTTGTAATTTCAAGAAGCAACATAATTGATTCTATTTCATCAATTCTTGCTTCTAAATTAAATAGTGAGGCATTATCAGCTGGTGATCTTAAGCATTTTATATTTGATGCCTTAACTAGCGACAAAGATTCTGAGAAAAAAATTATTAGTGATTTATTATTTTTTAAAGCTAATGATCCAGCTTGCAAGTATTATTCAACACCATTACTTTTTTATAAAGGCTTTCAAGGTCTTGTGTCCTACAGAGCAGCATTTTCACTCTGGAATGATGATAGACACACTATGGCATTATTTCTCCAAAACAGAGCTTCAGAAATTTTTGGCGTAGATATTCATCCAGCAGCTAAAATTTCTGGAGGCGTGATGATTGATCATGCTACAGGAGTAGTGATAGGTGAAACTTGCGAGATTGAAGAAAATGTATCAATATTTCAAGGAGTTACTTTAGGGGGTACTGGAAAACATAATGGAGATAGGCATCCAAAAATAGCTTCTGGAGTCTCAATCTATGCATCAAGCACTATCCTTGGAAATATAAAAATAGGAAAAAATGCTGTAATAGCTGCAGGAAGTTTGGTATTGAATGATGTTTTACCAGGAAAGACTGTTGCAGGGGTTCCAGCTAAAGAAATAAAGCGAGAGCTATTAAATTATTCGCCAATATAAGTTATTAGCTTAAACAGAATTTAATAATTCAACCTCCTCATCGCTCATTTCAATACTTATTTTCTCAAATAACAGGCTGCTCATATATCTCTCAGCTGTATCAGGAAGCATACATAAAATAGATGATCCTTGTTTTGCTTTGTTAGCAACTTTTATTGCTGTAGCAAAAGTAGAGCCACCTGAAACTCCTGTAATAATGCCTTCTTTTTTTGCTAATTCTTTTGACCAAAAAATACCATCCTCACCAGTAACAGGAATTAATTCATCATAATAAGAATTATCAATTGTTTCTTGAAGAATGAGAGGAATAAAATCAGTAGTCCAACCTTGAATGGGATGAGGGTTCCAGGCAGGATGGGATTCTGCAGGAGATCCATCTGGATTTCTATTTTGATCAATTTTACTATCAATCAGTTGTGCTACATCAGGCTCGGTAAGTATGCGTTTTGTATGAGGCATTAATTCCCTTAATATTCTGGAAACCCCCGTAAATGTTCCACCAGTTCCATAACCAGAAACCCAGTAATCAAGCACAATATCTTTGAAATCCTCATAAATTTCCCTCGCTGTAGTTTCTTCATGAACCTTTGTATTGCTCTCATTCTCAAATTGCTTTGCATAAAACCAATTATTTTTTTCTTTTAATTTTTGGGCTAGCTTATAGGCTCCAGTTCCTCCTTCTGCAGCTGGGGTAAGTAAAACTTTAGCACCAAGAAACCTCATCATCTTTCTACGTTCATGTGATGCGCTTTCAGGCATTGTAATAACGCAGGGATAATTTTTAGCAGCACATACCATTGCTAAACCTATTCCAGTATTACCACTCGTTGCTTCTACAACTGTTTGACCTTGCTTGAGGCTACCATCATTTTCTGCGGTCTCGATAATACTTCTAGCAATTCTATCTTTGACAGAACTTGCTGGATTGAAAAACTCAGCTTTAACATATAAATTACAATCATTAATTTTTATGTTATTTAGTTTGATAGCAGGGGTGTTCCCTATAGTGTCTAGAATTGTTTTATAAAGCATAATTTTCCTCAAAAAGAGGATTGTATATAGAGTTAATGATTAATAAACAGCTTATTTAAAATAAGTTGATTTAATTTATATCTTACAGAAAATGAGATTAGCTTATTGATTGGTATTATTTCTTAGATAGGGTTAAATATTTTTTAGGAAGGAGATATCTAATGGAAAATGACAATAAAGTAGCTATAGGTGGATGCCTTTGCGGACAAATTAATTATCAATTTAATAAAAGTGACGTTATTGGAGCCAGTCATTGCTACTGCACTGATTGTCAGAAATCTACTGGCTCTGAAAAAGCCACTATTGTATTAATTAATGATTCGAGCTTGAAGTTGGATGGTGATGTGAAATATTACACCGTTACAGGTACAGACGGAGCAGATATCAGCAGAGGCTTTTGTGAGGACTGTGGATCTCCGGTAATAAGCTATGCTTCAACTATGGATGGGGTTAAATTTATAAAATCTGGCTCTTTGGATGAGTCATCTTGGGTCCAGGTAACATCTAATTATTGGACTTCTAGTGCTAATCAGTGGTCAAAAGTTGATGAGACTATTACATGTTTTAAACAAAATCCTGAATTCTAAAAAAAGAGGGCCAAACTTGGCCCTCTCAAAAAATAAAGTTTTTATCTCTTAGCAGGATAAGCCTTAACAGGTGCAATTAAGCTAACATTTCTTAGTTCTCTAATTTCACTAACATTCGCAGCAAATTCTTGAAAGGCTTCTGTCTGAGAATTAGCATCAAATGTACTGTAGAGTTGCTCTATGGAATCTCCGCCAATATACACAAAATGAGACATCCAACCTGAACCTGCTCTATGAGTTATAAGACCTGCAGAATTGCTGGCATCAAGAGTGTTCATTAACTTTGTCCATTCTTTCGCATAATGGGCAGCATGTCCTAGTTTTACATTAAAGTCATACTTCATGAAAAACTTGTCTTTTGTCCAATCACCTACTTCAAGTGACTGTTCACCCAATCTGCTCACATAATCAGAAGTAGAAGAACTTGCTGACAGACCTTTAATCAATTTTGCTGTCTCTGGGCAGGCTCCAACTATGGAGCGTCCCTTTTCAAGCATTTCATTATTCTTGTAGCCTACATAAATAAAATGGGTATGAACTGAGCCCAAAACTCCCATTACCACAACTTCTGCACCGGATTCTTTTTGCCATTTTTTGGCACAGTCAGATGCATAGTGCTCATCAAGAGCCGCAATGAAGCCAGCAGGATCAGTCACATTAAAATAGTGAAATTCTCCTGTTTCTTCACCAGGTTTAACATTTGCATGACCATCAGCAACAATTACCATAGAAAATATTGCAGCAAACGATATAAATAATTTTTTCATTTTTTCCCCTATATTTTGTAAAAATTAAAAACATACATTAGCACATATTACAAATAGCTAATGTTACAAATGCGACATATAGGTAAAAGTTTGGTGAATACTTTGACTGCTTAAAATTAATATGTATATTTGAATGAGTTATTTAAATAGGGGGAAAAATGGAAATGACTATGTTAGAAAGTGCTATGGCTGAAATTGCACTTTGGGAGCTTTTTGCTCAAGCAAGAGGTGCAAATGCTACTGTTTTTTTAGCAACAGTAATAGCAGTATGGGTTTCAGCAAGATTTTCTAGTGTAATGCTAGAGAAGGGTGCAAACACATTAGGAAAATTACTTTGTACTGCATTTGCAATTGGAGTATTTTTATTAGGATTCAATCTAGGTGGATGGATTTCAGCAACTTATGAAGGTCATGCTGGAGCACTAGCTGCTTTAGATGTTGCCAATGGTGCTATTGATATCGGCGCAGGTTCTAAACAATATATTGAAAATTTAGCATCTGGTGGAACCATGATTGGCTCAATAGGAGCTTGGTTATTTTATGTAGCAGGGCTTTTAATAGCTGTATTGCCGCTTTGGATTAGCCCAAAGGATTAATTATGAAATACATTAAATATTTTTTAACACCAATTCTAATATTTTCAATAAACATTGAATCTCAAAACAATACTATTGGTGAAGTAGATCTTGGAAGTGCTTCCAATAGTGATGCATTCAATCATATTAAGAAAATGGTTGGTGAGTGGAAGGGTAAGTTGTATCAAGCTAATGGTACGGTTGTAGATACTTATTCAAACTTTAGATTGGTATCTAATGGAAACTCCATTATTGAAACATTAATCGAAGACGGTGTTGAAATGGTAACCACTTATTCTGATAAAGATGGTGAATTAGTTGTGAAGCATTATTGTGCTCTTGGTACTGAGCCTATGTTTGCCGTTGCATCTCTTGATGGAAATTCGTTGAAGCTTAAGTCAGATCCAACTCCTGGATACCATCCTGAGCATCATAATTATGTTGAATCTATAGGATGGACCTTTGATGAATCTGATTCTAACAAGGTAAGGGTAGATGCGTCCTTACATCTAGACGGTGTATTACAAGATCAGTATTCACTTATAGAAAGAGTAAATTAAAAAAATATATCTATATCAAAGCCTGCCTAGCGCAGGCTTTTTTATTTTTAAATCTTAAAATTTCTGATAATGTAAATACATGATAGTCTTGTTTATGACGGTGTGGGCTATGATTG
>MDSW01022358.1_pt1 | contig 13565 bp, 12 predicted proteins | sample 811171 | NCBI WGS metagenome assembly MDSW01 (sample SAMN05326641, study PRJNA326480) | marine metagenome | isolation source: seawater | place: Atlantic Ocean: North West | collected 2012 | reverse complement strand
GCTTGGATCCCCAAGAAGTCCCTGTCCTCGCCCGTGATTTTCGTCAGCGCCTTCTCGACCTCGCCCTGCACCGTCTTCGCGTCTCTGGGTTGGTACTGGAATCCGAGGTAGTTTTCCCCGTCGTACGCGAGCGTGAGCGCGTACGTGTGATGCCTCCCCGCGGCCTCGCGGTGGACTCTGCCCTCGTCCGCGAGCGACGCCGCGAGCGCGTCGTGGCGCCAGTCGCCCTCGGGGTACGGCGTCTCCGAGGACGACGCGACCGCGCGCGACCGCGGAAGAGGAGGACGACGCGAGCGGAGAGGGCGATCGCGATGACTACGTTTCCCAGGGGGTGCCCAACGCTCGCGCTCGGCCGCGGCGGCGACGCGCGACATCGACGTCGTCCTTCGCCGCCGGCGCGCGCGCCGTCGCGAAGACGCGCGTCCGCAGACGGGTTAGGCGCGTCGCCGCGCGTCCGAGCGCGCGTCCACGCGAGGGGCGTCCCGCGTGCCTCTCGCTTCTGGCGCTCGTCCGCGTCGCGAACTTTTTCGGCAGACTGCACTTTTATCGGTTGTGGATAAACCCAAGACGGCGACCGCGACCGCCGCGCCGTCGCCGTCACTCCGCGCGCGCCCCGGCGCGACATCGTCGTTCCGCGCTCGCTCACGCGACGCGCCCGCGCCCGCTCCCGCGTCCAAGGCGAACGCGCGCGCCGTCCGTCGTCCCGTCGCGCCATGCCGAAGTCGATAGACGCGCTGCCGCAATCGGGCCGATGGCAGCTCTACGTCCACAAGCTCCGCGCGTGGATCCCCGGCGACGACGAGCAGCCGGTGCGTCCGTACCTCATGCTCGTCGTGTCGACCGACGACGGCGCGTTCCTCGCGTGCGAGCCCGGGGACACGCCCGAGGACGCGTCCGGGGGGAACGTCGTCAAGGAGAAGCCCACCGCGGAGACGGTCTTGCGATTCTTACGCCGTTGCATGACGCACCCGCGGCTCATGAACACGTCGAAAGCGGGCGAGCGACGGAAGCCCGCGCGCCCGAAGACGATCCGATTCGCGGACACCACGACCGCGAGCTTACACCTGGGCGACGAGTCGAAGTGGGCGGCGGAGACGGCGTGCGAATACGTCGAAGGATGCCGGGAAGGGTTGAAAGCGATAGGCGTGTCGGACGTCTCGTTCGCGCCCGTGCCGCCGCAACTCGTGAACGACATCATCCGCGGGCAGATCGAGCCGAACATGGCGCCGGCGAACCAGGAGTGGGGAACGCAGCACTTGCCGGGTTTGATGGAGTCCGTGGACGGGTTCACCCCGGCTTTCGGGGCGTCGTTGTTCGGCGCGGCGGCGGATTTCGTTCGCGCGGCGCCGTGGGAAAAAATCGCGTCGCGGCGGCCGATACAACTCGCGTACCGCTTAGTCCTTCGCGAGGACGTCGCGATGAAGATAACGTCGTACGGATCCGTCGTTGGCGACGCCGAGAGCGGCTCGTTCGGTCTGAGCGTGCACAAGACCGTAGAGGACGCGATGAGGGCGTACAAGATGGAGAACGGCGACGACGGCGACGACGACGCCGGCGCCGGCGAGGACGGCGGCCAATCGTGCATGTTCGGGTCGATATTCGAGACCCCGTTCGAGGATATCGACGCCGCGGAGGCGAACGCGTGGGACCTCGCGCCGATGATCGGCGAGTCCGACGCGAACGCGAAGTACTTCCCGCTGTTCTGTAAGATCGCGGTCGAGAAGGGCGCGGACGGCGCCGAGGATAGCCTCTCGGTGACGCGGCCGGCGATCATCGAGCTGCAGTGCTTCGAGCTCATGATGAAAGCGATCGTGTCGCTGATCAAGAGCGGGGATTTAAAGAGCATCGGGGACGACGTCCGCGACGGCGCGGGGCCGTGGACCGTGCGAGCGGACACGATGGCGGGGAGCACTTCGAAGAGAGGGGACGCGGAGATCGAGCGCGCGGAGATCGAGCTCTCGGTGACGCTGCCGCCGATCGAGTCCGCCGCGGGAGGGGGGGCGTACGTGTGAGCGCGCGACGCGATGCGATGCGATGTCTTCGATGATTTCTCTCACTCGCGCGCGTCGTCTTTCGTCCATTACATCCCGCGTCGTCGTCGTGCTATCGTAGTGTGCTACGCTTCTCTTTCGTCGTCTGTCGTCCGTTCGCTCTCGACCGTTCTTCGCTCGTTCAAACGGTTTCTTCGCCGCCCGGGGGCCCGTCTCGTCGCCGCCGTCGTCGTCGTCGCGCCGCTCACTCGAACGCCCACTGGTTCTCCCGCCTGACCTCTTCCTCCTCCTCCGGGGTGAAGTCGTTCCTGATGTTGAACGTCTTGCGGATCTCCTCCGGGGTCTTGCCTGCGCGAGCGAAGAAAAGGGAAAAGAGAAGAGGCGGTGAGGAGGCAACCCTAAATCGGCGCGACGCGACAGCGGGCGAAAAGGAAGAGACGCGCGCGGAGGGAGGGTCGCCGCGCGAGCGACCGAGCGCGCACCCTTGATCATGTTCGCCACGGTCATGCACGTAAGGTCCAGGAGGGACTTGATGTTCAAGTAGTTCGCCGCCTGAGGGTGAGGCGACGACGGGGACGGAGAGAGGAGATTAGAAACCAGGCTCCAGTTACAACGAGGGACGACAAAAGGGCGTTTTTTCTCCCCTCGTCGAGACGCGAGCGCGAGCGCGAGCGCGGCGACGAGACGGGACGCGGACGCACCAAGATGAGCTCGAACAGCGTCGCCTGATCCACCTTGACGAACTCCGAGTCGAACGTCTTCTGCTCGTCTTCGGACGTCTCCGACTTCTTGCCCCCGACGTGATACTTGCAGTACTCGATCACCTTCGCCAAGATCTTGGACGAGACGTTCGGAAGCGGGATGGGCGCGTCCACACCGGTGTCTGCGGAGGAGAGCGAAGGCAGGGCGCGATTCGTCGTGAGTCTCGGGTTCGAGCGCGCGCGCTGAGGGACGTCGCGAGGACGGGGCGCGCGCGAGGGATCGACGGCGCGCGAAGGGGGTGGGGCGAAGCGCGCGGGAAAGGACGCACCCTCGATCATGTTCTTGATGGTCTCAGATTTGCTGCGAGGGAAAAACGCGAGATCCGACCGCGGGGCGTCAGCGAACAGCGTGAACGGAGGACGCGGCGTGGGAAACGTCGCGGAGGGTTCAGACGAAGGGGAAGGACGCGATGAAGGAGAGAGAGGCGCGAGAGAACGAGGGCGGGGACGTACAACGCGACCTCCTGATCGACCATGAACTTCTCGGTGTCAGAGGACATGAGCGTGACCTGCTGGTTCTCGTCGTCGGCCATGGCGCGCGAGATCTGCGGTGCTTCTTGCGTTGGCGTGAACGACGCGGGAAGAAGCGTGTCCGGGCGAGACGATGCGCGGACGCCGTTCGAGAGCTCGCGCGTGGACTTGTGCGGAGGGAAGCGCGCGCGTCGCGGTCCGAGGAGGCGAAAACTCAAACCGAAAAAACGCGACGTCACAGCTGTCCGTCGCGCGTTTTGGCGGTCTATTAATTCGTCAATCTATCCAAGGCTGGCCTCGTCACCTCGTTTCGCACGGTTATCATCGAGGGCCCTCCGGTTCGACGCGAGAGGCGAGCGACGCGTGAGCGACGCTTCTTCTTCTCGCGCGCGTCGCGTCGCGTCGCGTCTCGATCGCTCGAGCGCGAGAGGTCGTTTTGTTCAATCGTTAGCATTAAACGCGTCTAATACATGTACAGAGACCGGACCCGCCGCTCGCTCTGGGGCTCCGCTCCATGAAATGAATTATTTCTCGCCCGCTCGCTCACGCCTCGGGCTCAGCCGCGGCTTCCTCAGCCGGAGCCGCTTCCGCCGCCGCCGCATCCGCCTCCGCCTTGGCCGCGGCCGCCTCCGCCGCCGCCGCCTCCGCGGCGGCCGCCGCCGCCGCCGCCGCCTTCGTGGCTTGCAGCGCCTCCATCTTCACCTCGTGCCTCGTCTTGCCCTCCTTCTTAGCCACGAATCGCATCTTGAGCTTAGCCTGCTTGCCCACCAAGTTACGGAGGTAGTAAAGCTTCGCGCGGCGAACCTGTCGTCGTGAATCGCGTGCGGGGTGAGGGAGGAGGCGGGACGTCAGCGGGCGGCGTCGGCGAGCGAGGGCGCGCGCGGGCGGGCGGAAACGGAAACCCCCTAGCTAGACGGCGCCGGACGAACCGCCCGCCGCCGACGAGGCCGGCCGCGCGCGCGTGCGGGCGCGTCGGCGCGCTCGACGGACGCGACGTAGACGCGCGATCCAGCGCACGCTCGCGCGCGAAAAAGAAAAAGAAAAGAGAGAGAGACGACGCGCGGGCGCGACGCGGACCTTCGGCTTGCCCGCGCCGCGAATTTCCTCAAACGTGCACAGCGGCGAGTGAATGGGGAAGATGCGCTCGACGCCGTAACCCTGGAACGACTTCCTCACGGTGATCGTCGTCGCGACGCCCGCGCGGTGGATCGCGATGATGATGCCCTCGTACGGCTGCACGCGAGATTTCCCACCCTCGACGACGGTCACGCCGACCTTGCACGTCATGCCGACGCGGAAGGGGATAAGATCGTCCTTCATCTGCGGCGCGTTCACGCGCTCGACGAACTTCGTGAGGCCACGGCGCGAGCCGCCGGAGTTCCCTCGCGGGTTCGCCGCGTACGTCGTCATGGACAACGCGCGGGAGTTACCCGCGGAACGAGGAGCCGCGAACGCGGGTGCGGACGCGACGGCGACGCGCGCGCTGAGCGCGCTCGCCGGCGTCGCGCGCGAGACGCGGCATTTCGCGTTTACCGCGGCGACGAGACCGGTGACGGTCGCGGAGGTGACGCACGACATGTCGCGCGCGGATGCTCCCGGAGGCTATTCACGGAAGATGTGATACGTGACACGCGAACCTAAGCGTTCGACGTGCGTTTCGCGGACCGTGTGCGTCGCGCGGCGTCGAATACGGCGCGCACTGGTGACGTCGCGCGACCACGAAACCCTGAAACCCTGAAACCCTCGAGGCGCGAGTGGATTGCCCCGAAGGTATGTGTATGCGTTTTGTTGCTGAAGTGTGCGTACTCCGTACGCGTATACAGATTTCGCCCTTTTCGCTTTTTCTCACGTAAAGCGCTCGCTCGGCACAGTAAAGAACGAGAGCGAGGGTCCTCCGGTGGCGTCATGGAGCGCTCCGCGATCGCATCGCACGTCGCGCGCGCGCCGCCGCCTTCGCGCCCTCGCGCGTACGCTCCCGCGGCGCGCCGCGGCGGGAACGCGCGGCGCGTCGCGCTCGCGCCGCCGCTTCGCGCGGCGCCCCCCCGCAGAGGATGGGGCGAGACCGACTCGCGATTCGAGCGCCTAGACAGACGCGCGCGCGACGACGAGGACGACGACGCGCGCGGCCGCGGGTCGCATCGCGACGACGACTACGGCGACACCGAGCGAAACATCAACTTCCAGGAGCTCCGCAAGCGTCAAGACCGCGAGACCCGCACGAAGGTGCGCGTCGTTCGCGCGTTCGGCACCGCTTCGACCATTCGTTCTTCGCTCGCTCGTCTCCTCGCTCACCGCCGCCGATGCGATTCGTTCGCTCTCGCTCACCGCCCGCCCCCCGGGCCATCTTCCTCTCCTTCCTCCATCGCAGAACCGCGGCCCTTACGACGACGTGTGGAGCGACGACGACGAGCTCGGTGGGTGGTCGTCGTTCATGGGCGAGGGCAAGAGCGGGAAGACGAACGCGCTGAAGAAGGGTAAGCAAAAGAGGGAGCTCAGCGCCCGCGCGAAGGAAGCGCGGGGGGAGACGACCGCGACCGTCGTCGAGACGCACGACGACGCCGGACCGATCGCGGAGAAGCCAGCGAAGCCGGCGAAGACGGCGTACAAGAGAGGCGGCCTGCGGCCGTGGGAGGTGGCGCGCGCGGCGCGGGACGCGGCCGCCGCCGCGGCGGCGGAAGCGCCGCTCGCGAAACGATTAGAAGCCGCGCCGGAGCCGTCGAACGCGTTCGCGCGCGCCGGCCTCCCTTCGCACATGTGCGGCGCGATGGAGAAGGCGGGGCTGAAGCGCACGACGGAGATCCAGCGGCTCGCGATCCCGGAGCTCTCGCGCGGCGAGGACGTCGTGTTGTTGGCAGAGACTGGCAGCGGAAAAACGTTCGCGTACGTCCTCCCCGCCGTGGCCGCGATCGGCGCGCCCGGGCGCGGCGGCACGAAAGTCCAGGGCCGCTGCTGCCCGTCCATGATAATCTTGGTCCCGAACGTCGAGCTCGGGAGGCAGGTGGCGTACATGGCCGAGCTCGCGGCGGAGTGGGTCGAGACGGATGAGTTCCCGAGGCCCGGAGTGTTTTCCCTCCTCGGGAAGGACAAGAAGCTTCTGAAGCCGACCACGCCGAAAGCGCGCGGCGCGGCGAAGACCGCGGCGATCAAGCGCAAGGTCCAGGAGAAGGCCGCGGTGCGCGCCGCGAGGGCGGCGGCGAGGGAGGCTGCGGAGAGAGCCGCCGCGGGCGAGGGCGCGTCCGAGGAGGAAATCGCGGAGGTCGGCGACGCCGCCGCGGACGACGCCGGGTCGAGAGCTTCCAACGAAATCCGACGCGCCGCGACGACCGGGCACGCGATCAAGGCTGGCGCGAAGGGGAGCAAGATGTCGGGCGACATGGAGGTCATCCCGGAGTTTCGCAGGGCGGAGATACTCGTCGCGACGCCGGCGCGGCTGCTGTCCATGATGCGCGACGGTTGGGTCATGCCCGGGCGGATCAAACACGTCGTCGTCGACGAGGCGGACGAGATGCTCTCCAGAGGCTTCGAGAACGAAGTCGCCGGGGTCATACGCGCCGCGTATCAGGACGACGGCGTGAACCGCTTCGGCGCGAAGGTGCAGTTCTGCTTCGCCGCGGCGACGATGCGCGAGGAGGGACCCATCCTCGGCGCGCTCGAGGAGAGAATGGAAAAGATGAAGTGGATCAGCTCGTCGGGGTTCGGCGACACGCACCCGCAGCTGCAGCAGCGCGTGCGCGACGTCCGCGGCGACGACGAGCGGAAAGACGCGCTCGTGGACGCGCTGACGGACGAGAAGCAGCACCAGGCGGTGGTGTTCGTGTCGGACCCCGCCGAGGCGGAGGACGTCGTGAAGCACCTCTCGGAACTCGACTTCGTCGCGATGTCGTTCCACGGGAAGACGTCGGACAGGGGCGTCGCGTTGGACGAGTTCTTCGACGGGCACCTCCCCGTGCTCGTGTGCACGGACCTCGCCGCGCGCGGGATCGACTTCCCGTCTTTACATCACGTGATTCAGTACACCCCCGCGGCGACGGCGGAGATGCATCTGCATCGATGCGGGCGAACCGCGAGGACGGGGTCGGAAGGGCCGTTCATCGTGACGTGCTTGGTCGACCGCGAGGCGGACGAGGTCGACGACGAGGTCGCGAAGCTGATGGGGTTGGACGTCCGCGGCGGCGGCGGCGGAGGAGGAGGAAGAGAAGACGCCGGGGGGGACCCGCGGTGACGACGCGAGAGAACCGCCGAATCGCATTCGGGGGCGGGCGTCGTCGGGTCGGCGATCGATCGTCCGTCGCGTGCGAGTATTCGCTGCTACAATGTCTAATGTACACCTCACACGACGTCACCTACGATATGATACGCTCAGCGTCCCGCCTGTTTCTTCAGGTGCGAGAACGCCCGTTTCTTTATCCACTCTTTGTTATACGGAAGGTACGCGTTCGCCGAGGGTTCGTACACCAGCGCGCTGAGATCGTTCAACGCGTCGATGTAGTTGTACAGGTCGTGGATGTCGTACGTGATGTCCCTGAGCTTCGGGTACATCTCCTTCAGGCGCCTCTCGAACATCTGGCACACGCCTGCGAGGAGGGGCGGGGGATGGGGAGGGGGGTGGTCGCGCGTTCGCGTTCGGTTCGTTCGTCGTCAGCGAGGGTGCCTGATGTTTATTCGTCTCTTCGGTCGCGCGGAGCCGCGGGGCGGGCGAGGAGACCGGAGGGGAGCGCGCGCGCACCGTCCATGGCGAGGCTGACCTTCTCGTAATCGAGGAACGTCCTCGACGTCTTCGCCCCCGTGGGCTGGACGAGGATGATCGTGTGCCGGTTGTCCGCCTGTGCCTGCGGAGGATCGGATCGGCGCGCGCGGGGCGACGGATGGATCGTCAGGCGATGCCGAACGACGGCAAGATTCGGACGCGCTCGATCGGGCGGGAGACGAGCGGTCGCGGGGAGTTTGAGCGGATTTCCGCGCGCGCGCGAGCGCGCACCATCGTGAGCGAAGGGGGATTTGAATGCGCGTGAGCGTGGGTCGTTCGGCGCGAGCGACTGTGCGCGCGAGGCGCGTCGTCTCCGCGTCCTCTTCGGTCGGAAGCGGTAATTCGTTTGGCGGGCGGGCGCGGGCGCGGCTCGCAGATTCGGCATTCGGCTCATCACACTCGTCGATAGAATATGTTCTCGTCGCTACCGCGCCCCCGCCGCCGCGCTCGCCTTCGCCGTCTCCTCCGACGCCTCCTTAAACGCCCCCCCGTGCATCTTGTCGAACGCGACCAAGCTCGTCCGCCCCAAGCACGTCCCGAACAGCGTCCCGGTGCTGCACCCGGTCACCAACACCGCGACGTACTCGCCGGGCTTCGGCGGCGACTTTTTCGCCTCGGAGGAGGCGGCCGCGTCATCGTCGCCGCCGTCGTAGATTCCGACGTCGTCGTCCGCGAAGACGACCCACTTCGACGTGTCCGTCTTCCCCGTGAGCTCCCTGTCGTTCTTCTTCGAGACGCCCTCGACGAGGCACAGGTGCACGCGTCCAATCTCGCGCTCGTTTCGCTCCGACGCCGAGGATCGAAACGCGTCGATGATCTCCGCGAGCCGCCGCTGCTTCACGTCGTCGTCGACGTCGTCCGACATCTTCCTCGCGGCCGCGGTGCCCTCTCTCTCCGAGTACGCGAACATGAACGCCTGCTCGTACTTGACGAGTTTCATCAGACTCACCGTGTCTTCGTGTTCTTCCTCGGTCTCCGCGCAGAAGCCGGTGATGATGTCCGTGGTGATTGCGCACCCCGGGATCTTTTCGTGTACGTTTTTTATCAGATCCAGGTACGCCTCGCGCGTGTACCCGCGCGCCATCCGCTCCAGCGTCGTCGTGCTACCGCTCTGCGCGGGCATGTGCAGACACTTGCACACGTTCGGACGATTCTTAATCACCTCCAACACCTCGTCCGGGAAGTCTTTGGGGTGCGGCGACGTGAACCGCACGCGCATCTCCGGGTCGACGCTCGCGACGCGGTCGAGCAACGCGGCGAATTGCATCGACCCCTCCCGACGCGTCTCCGGCTTGTACCGCGACGAAAAACCCGCGGCGTACCCGCTGAACGCCGTGAACTCGCTCGGGGCGACGTTCCCGCCGACCGCGTCTAACGTGGACGCGTTCGCCTCGACCGCCGCGTCCGCCGTATGCTTCAGATCCCCGCCGACGCCGACGCCCTTCCCGACGCCCGGGACGACCGTCAGCTTGGACAGAAAATCCGTCGCGCCGTCCGCGCCCGCGCCCTCCTCCGCGACGTACGCGTAGCTGTTCACGTTTTGCCCCAGCAGCGTCACCTGGAGTGGCGTTGAAAGGCGTCAGTGGTGGAGTTGAAAGGCGTCGTAGGGTCGAGCGTTGAAACCGAGGAGTGGGCGGAGAGAGACGCCGGGAAAAGTCCTTACGGATCGGCGTTCACGACGCCGACGGGGTCGTATGGGGACCGGTGTGGTAATAAATATGAACGCACCTCCTTGACGCCTTGCTCCGAGAGCAAGCGGACCTCGTACTCGATCGACGCCGGGTCGCGGCTCCGCTCGCGTCCGCGCGTGTACGGCACGATGCAAAACGAGCACGCGTTGTCGCACCCTCGCATGATGGTCACGAACGCCGCGTGCGCGCCCTCTTTCCGCACGGGCACGATGTCCGCGTACGTCTCCTCCACGCTGAGCTGGACGTTCATCGCTTTCTCGCCGCTGGAGTTGACCGCGGAGATCAGGTTCGGGAGGTCCCTGTACGCGTCCGGCCCCGCGACGAGGTCCGCGAGTTGATCCGCCTCGAGGAGTTGCGTCTTGAGTCGCTCCGCCATGCATCCGAGGACGCCGACGACGGGCTTCTCGTTCTTCTTCCTCCGCCGTCTGAGCGACTTGAAGTACGCGAGCCGCTGCCATATCTTCGCCTCGGCCTTATCGCGTATCGCGCACGTGTTGATTAAGATGACGTCCGCGTCGTGGACGTCGTCCGTGGTGTCGTACCCGTTGTCGGCGAGCACCGAGAGCATCACCTCGGAGTCGTTCACGTTCATCTGACACCCGTACGTCTCCGTGTACACGTTCTTCCGCTCGCGCGGCGACGGCGTCTCGGGGGCTTCCGCGACCGCGCCGGCGACGCCGACGGGCGCGCTCGAGCGCTTCGGGACGTCCTGCGAGCGGGAAAAGAGAGGCGGGCGGGGTATCGCGAGTGAGCGGCGAGCGGGGTATCGCGAGGCGAGGCGAGGCGAGGCGAGTCGAATTCGCCCTAATAAAACCTCGATCGACGTCGCGCGCGCCTCGACGCGTCGGCGGCGGGACGGTTGGTCGCCGGGACGCGACGCGCGACGCGCGGACGCACCGTCGGGTCGAGATGTTTCCCTCCGCCGGGCCCGTGCGCGAGGACGCGCGCGGGCGCGCGCGCGCGCGAGGACGACGCGGACGCGTGCGCCCTCGCGCGGAGGCCGTCGACGCCGCCGCCGTGACGGTGACGGCGACCGAGGACCCCATTCGCGACGTTGGACGACGCGAGCGATGACGCCATGGCCGCGGACGCGTCGCCGGCGCGGGTTCCGAGCGCGACGATTCGGTTCGCGCGAGGAGAAGACTCGCGAGCGCGCGGTGCTCGGGGACGCGTGCGCGACTGCGGGGTGTGCGGTCGCGCGCGCGGCTCGAGCGGCTTATCCCCTTTTTCCCGTCGCCCTCGCGCGAGTCGTCTGAAGCTTACGGCACCCGCTGCATCATTGTTTCATCGCGCCATCGCGCGCGGCGCCGCGGCCTCCTTCGCGGATGGCGGCCGACGCCGCGCTCGAGGAGGAGCTCGAGGCGCTCGAGGCGCTGTACCCCGAGGGGTTGCGCGTCCAGCGCGCGTCCGGCGGCGGCGGCGGCGGCGACGACGACGGCGACGCCGTCGTCGTCGTCGTCGCCTTGGACGTGACCCCGCGGACGCTCGACGACGCGACGCGTCAGTACGTCCGCGCGACGCTCGTCTTGACCCTCGACGCGTCGTACCCGGAGTCGTCGCCGTCGATCAATTTGACGGACGCGCGCGGGCTCGACGACCGCAGGCAGGGCGTCGTCCTCGACGCGCTTCAGACGGCGCGCGTCGAGTGCGCCTCCGCGGGAGATCCCGTCCTCGCGCTCCTCTGCGAGACCGCGTTCGAGACGATGACGACGCTGAATCACCCGGACGGCGACTGCGTGTTCTGCCTAGACGCGGTCGCGCGCGCGGCGGGCGAGGAGGAGGACGAGGAGGGCGGCGGCGGCGGCGACGGCGGCGGCGGCGGCGGCGGCGGCGACGAGAACGTCGTGAAGATGACGCGGTGCTATCACTGCTTCCACGCGGCGTGCTTCGCGCGGTGGTGGCGATGGAGGCTCGAGACGCGCGACGAAGACGCGCGCGCGAGCGGTCCCGCGCACCCGGTCGGGTCGGAAGAGGCGCTCGAGGCGGAGAGGAGGAACGTCATCTCGTGTCCCGTGTGCAGGGTCGCGATCGACGAGGAGGACGCCGCGAGAGCGTTGGACCGCGTCGACCGCGGCGGCGGCGGCGGCGGCGGCGGCGGCGGGTCCGCGGACGCGTCGACGTCGGCGCCGGCGTTCACGGAGGAGGAGACGGAGCGATTACGAGCGCAGCGCGCGAACTTCGAGGCCGCGCTCGAGAGGCAGCGGCGCAGAGGCGGGCTCATCGGGGAAGGCGACGGCGAGGGCATCGCGATCGATCCGGGGACCGTCCCGCCGCCGCCGCCGCCGCCGCCGCCGCCGAGGATACCCGCGCCGAGGGGAGGAGGAGGAGGAGGAGGAGGAGGAGGAGGGGACGGAGGGGGAGGGCTCGGGTGGCTGAAAAAAGCGGTCGGCGACGTGGAACAAGGCGTGCGCGACGTGAACGTGCACGCGAAAGGGGGAAGGGGTCGCGGTCGAGGCCGCGGTCGCGGCGGAGGCCGAGGGAAGCACTCGTAGCTCGTAGAGTTTTTTTTTTTCGAGGGAACCGCGTTCCGTCTCCGTCGTCGTCGTCGTCGTCGTCAATCTGTCTTCTTCCTTCCTTCATTCCTTCCTTCCTCTCGCTCTCTCGCTCACGCGATCGGCACCTGGACCGGCCGCGACCTCTGCGGCGCGTACCGCCGATGCGCGGTGCTCACGCATCTCAGAACGTCCGTCGCGCTGACGCATCCGACGGGGACGTCGCGGTCGCTCAAGATCCACGCCCGGTGCACGCCGTCGTCCAGCATCGCCCTCGCGCAGTCGATCACGTTCGCGTCGTCTCTCACCGCGGTCAGTCGTCGCGGCGCGCCTTTCACCGCGACGTTCAGAAACTCGCGCACGGTCGCGCCGCCGTCCGAGACCGGACGCAGCAGCGAAACGTCCTTGACGTTTGAAAAGTCGCTCGCGGAGAGCACGTCGGCGGCGCGCCACGCTTCCGGGTCGTCCGCGCCGACGATGGTATCCTTTTGACGCTCGACGATCACCGCGGCGCCGTACCCCTCGTGGAGCATCTCTTTGAAGACCTCGCGCGCGGGGGCGTCGTAGAACGTCCCGAACACGGCGCTCGTCGCGACCGCGGCCGCGGGCTCTTCCAGCGCGCGTCGCAAAACGTCGATCTGGCCCTCCGCGGGGTATTCGCGGTCGTATAACACGCCGTACGCGTTGACGACGCATCTCACGACGTCGAGCTGCGATATGATGTCCACGATTTCTTCGTGTTTGAGTAACGGTGACGATGGAAGCGTTTCTTCTTCTTCTTTGCCTTCGTTCCGCGTCGGGCTCGAGTCCACGACGGCGAGTCTGTGCACGTCCGCGGTGAACCAGTACGCGCGTCGAGCGCCGCCGCCGTCGTCGTCCGAGGGTCCGTGCTGCTCGAAGAGCAGGTACCCTTCCTCGCCGACGAGCTCTCTCAGAGGCAGCTGCGCGGCCGCGAACGGGAACGCGCCGCCGTCGCCTCCGCGCCCGCTCTCGAGCCTTCTGTCGACGAGCGCGCTGACTTTCGTCGCACCGAACGCAACCTCTCGCTCCGCGCGCCCCGCGACGTCGAGCGCGAGCCGCAGCGCTCGCGTCGCGTCGAAGAACCCGAGCACCGCGCCGGTCGCGGGGTCTCGCACGGGCACGGACTTGATCTTCGACAGCGCGAGCTCGTCGAGCGCCTCTTGGACGGTGTGGCTGGAATCCACCGCGACGACCGACTGCGGCGGCGCGACGTGCGGAGTTCCCCAGTCCTTCGGCGCGCGAAGCGACGCGTGCTTGGACGAGAGGAGGTCGGAGACGGTCATCGGGTCGAACGCGGACGGGACGCCCTCGGCGGTGAGGCCGTGCAGCATGAACGCGTCCACGCCGCCGGCGTCGGTCTCGGTCATCGCGCGGGGGGGGGAGGGGGGGGG
>MDSW01205473.1_pt1 | contig 13567 bp, 14 predicted proteins | sample 811171 | NCBI WGS metagenome assembly MDSW01 (sample SAMN05326641, study PRJNA326480) | marine metagenome | isolation source: seawater | place: Atlantic Ocean: North West | collected 2012 | reverse complement strand
TTTGAAAATGTTTAATAGGCTAGAAAAAAATTATAGCAAGGGGTATTAGATGGATTTAGATTTTGCAATAGAACATTTACCGCGATTATTGAAAGCAGCAAAATTAACTATTGAATTAACACTTTTATCACTTTTCTTTGGTATATTTGTAGGAGTTTTTTTCGCTATTTTAAGAACAGGTAATAGCAAAGTTCTTTATTATATATCTTACTATTATTCATATATTTTTAGGGGAACTCCATTACTAGTTCAAATTTTTATTATATATTTTGGTCTTGCCCAACTAGAGTGGATTAGAGAATCTTTTCTTTGGGTTTTTTTAAAAGAACCTTATTCATGCGCAATTCTAGCATTTACTTTAAATACTGGAGCTTATTCTTCAGAAATATTTAGATCCGCTTTTGAGACAATAAATAAAGGAATCATAGAAGCTGCAGAAGGATTAGGTTTAAGCAAATTAAACACATTTTTTAAGATTAAATTGCCTATAGCAATAAGACAGTCTTTACCAGCTTATGGAAATGAAATGATATTAATGTTGAAAGGCACTTCTTTAGCTAGCACAGTTACTTTGCTTGATCTTACTGGTGTAGCGAAGCATATTATTTCAACAACTTTTAGACCAGTAGAGGTATTTATTGTAGCTGGAAGTATATATTTATTAATGACATTTGTAATACACAATGTAATAAAACTTTTAGAAAAGAAATATAACTATACTTAATACTTAATATATTCTTTTATTTCTTTAATGTGAGAACCTAAAATTTTGTTTATATCAGATTTAATTTTAGCTCTGGTATCATTTTTGAGGTAAACGTTTCTAGCTAAATCAATAAATTTTTTACTAAAATCTTTATTTTTTTCACATATTCTTATTTGGTCTTCCGTATTCCATAAATTTAAATTTACCTCTTTAAGCATTTTACATAAATTTTCAATTTCAGTATTTTTAATAATGTTTGTTTGTTCAGCATTTTTTAAGATTTTATACTCCTTACTAATTTCTAATAAATTATTTTTATCCTTAATTTTTTCACTTTTAATTTCTAAAATGCTTATTTTGTCAAGCAATTCACCAGGTGATATTTCTGTTAGTATTTTTTTAGATTTGTTAGTCATTTTTGTGTGTTAAAGTTGATTTACTAAATTTAAATATATTATGTCAAATATTTTGATAATAAAACATGGATCTCTTGGAGATATAGTTCAAATTAGTGGCGTTCTAAAGGATATTAGAGAATCTCACGTAAATGAAAAAATTTTTATTTTAACCACTAACCCATATGTTGAGCTTTTGGGACAATGCCCTTATGTCGATGGAGTGCTATTGGACAAAAGATTACCCAGGTGGAATTTTTTTTATTTGGGTAAACTAAAGAAAATGATTGAGAAATATAATTTTTTAAAAATTTTTGATTTACAAAACTCATCCAGAACTTCTTTTTACAGAAAATACCTTTTTAAAAAAACTATATGGTGTAGTGCAGAAACTACTTTGATAAAGCAAAAACAAAAAAATGACCATCAGGATTCAGTACTTGATCGATTTAAAGCCCAATTAGAAAATTTTGATATTAAAGTTGAAAATACATTAAAACCAGATTTAAACTGGGCCTGCATAAATGTAGACAAAATAATTAACAAATTTTCTGGAAAAAGATTTATTTTAATTTTTCCATTTAGCTCACCAAAACTAAAACACAAACAATGGCCACATTATAATAAATTAATAAATATTATTAAGTCTAAGCATAGTAGTTTTGATATTTTTATAGCACCCGGTCCAAAAGAATTAGAAATTGCGGAAAGTTTCGAAGGAATAATAATTAAAAATGATAAAAGGGCTTTAAATATATTAGAACTTGCTGGTTTAATAAAAAAATCTAGTTTTGTAATTTCTAATGATACTGGTCCAGCACACATGTCAGCACATCTTAACAAAGAGGGTATCGTTATATTTGGTTATCATACAACACCTGAAAAAGTTTCAATAGAGACTAAAAACTTTAAACCTATCGTTACAGATAATTTAGAAGATTTGTCTGCTGAATTAATATATTCCAAAATAAAGGAAAAATTAGAATCAATTTATTAGTTTTAAGTAATTTTTGATTATTTTGTTCCAGTAAAAATTTTCTGAAAACTTTTTTGCATTTGTTCCATAATTAATAAAATTTTCATTTTGAAAAAACTTAATAAAATTTTCGTATATTGAATTTAAATCGTTACCGTTGCATATTAATCCAGTGTTACCATCTGATATAGCATCACAAGATCCACCATCTTTACCTCCAATTGCACCCACACCATAAGTGGCAGCCTCGATAAAAGAAATCCCAAAACCTTCTACAGATTTTTTTTCTATTCTATTTGGCATTAGAAATAAGTTAGAATTTGCTATTAGTGCATTTTTAAACTCTTCGTTTATATTTTTCAAAAAAGTTACTTCATTTTCAATTGAGAGCTCCTTAGTAAGACTAATTAAATTTTCTTCTTCTTCGCCTAAACCTACACTAATATATTTTATTTTTGGAAATTTAGGTTTTAGATTTTTAATTAACATTAAAATTTTATCATGACCTTTTCTTTTATCTAATCTTGCTACTGTTATAACTTTAGGAAAAGAATCTTTATAAATTTCTTTAGCTTTATTATTTGAATCATGATTTATTTTTTTTGGCAAATTTACACCTGGGTAAATTACATGAATTTTATTTTTATCTATACCAACGTTAATTGCTAATTTTTTTGTAAAGTGTGAGTTTGCAATAACAAAATTAGCTTTATTAGTGCTCTTTACTAGTCTCTTATTGATTGCTGATCCAATTTCATGATTAATTTCTTTAGAATGAACAAGACAAAAAGTTTTTGTTTTATTTAGGTTTTCTTCTTTTAAAAGTTCTAAACTTTTCCAATGATCAGCAAATATTGCCCTAATATTTGCGTTTTCACTAATAAAATTATTAACTAAATTGGCCTTTCTGTATTTTCTAAAAATTTTTAGACCGCCAACTCTCTCAATATTTAAAGATGATTTTTTATCGTATTTTTGTGAATCAGTAAATTCGTTAGCAAAAACCTTAACAGGGCCATGATTTAGTAGACTTTCAGATAATCCACCCATTAGAATTTGCATTCCTCCTACATCTGGAGGAAAGTTTCTTGTTACTACTAGAAACATTATTTAAACCATTTAATACTACAACCCATACTTGGGTATTGTATTTGCGGACCCTTTCCAGTTTCTGCAATTAACTTCATAGCTTTCCTTAATTCTGTGTCACCAGAATGCACTGGTTTTAGTTTCTTTGCTTCTAATATTCTCCCCCTATACTGTAACTCCGAGTTTTTATTGTATCCAAAGAAATCAGGTGTACAAACAGCCGAATATTTTTTTGCTATTTCTTGCTTTTCATCATAAAGATATGGAAATGAAAATTCATTTTCCTTTGCAAATTTTATCATATTATCAAAAGAGTCTTCGGGATATTCTTTTGTATCATTTGACATTATAGCTACTGACTTTATACCAATACTTTCTAGGTATTTAGCATCATCAGCTAGAAAATTTATAACTGCTTGAACATAAGGACAATGGTTACAAATAAACATTATTAAATAACCATTTTTACCTTTTACATCATTTAAACCTACTAATTTACCCTCTGTAGATTTAAGTTTAAATTCGTATGATTTTTCTCCAAAGTTACATATTGGTGTTGAAATTGCCATTTGCTATTTATAGATTAAAATTAATTTAATATCTAGCCTATTAAGGAATTAACCATTTTTTTTCAAGTTTTGTTTTATTTAAATCAAAATAAGCACGTCTGTGACCTTTAGCGGCTAAATATAACCATTCTATAGATTTAATATAAGTTTCAATTACACAAAAGTTTTTATATCCAATTTCACTTTCCTCTAAAGTATATTTTAAGTTATCTATTTTTTCTTTTAATCCTGAGGTAGGCATATCTGTAGTTAAACCAGGGGCTTGGTCACCAAGGTAGCATTGTCTGCTCAAATGCGCAGTTTTTTCCCAAGATTTTATAGTTTTATCATTTTGATAATTGATTTTTATTATTCCAGAGACTCTTAATTGAATTTTTTCACTTTTATCGTAGAACAATAAAGTACCTTCGGGGTTAGATTTAAGGATTTTTATTTTATTGGATCTAATATCAGTATGGAACCAAATCTTTTTTTCATTTTCATCTACACCTCTTAAAACAACAATTCTTCCATCTGATTTGTCTTTGCTGCCACAAATAAATACAGGAATATGAAAAGGAAGATCTCTATTTTTTAAACCTACTTTAAGTAAATCCCATATTTTGAGATAAATTTTATCTAGGTCATTATAGTAATCAGGTTTATTTTTTTGCACTTATTTTTTTCTAAATCTTCTTATTAGACTTGAGGTGTCCCATCTATTACCCCCCATTTTTTGAATTTCTTCGTAATAGGAGTCTACAATTTTTGTAATTGGTAAAGGCGAGTTATTTTTTTGCGCCTCATCCATTGCAATTTTTAAATCTTTTCTCATCCAATCTACTGCAAACCCAAAATCAAATTTATCATCGATCATTGTTTTATATCTGTTTTCCATTTGCCAAGATTGAGCTGCGCCTTTTGATATTACATCAATAACATCCTCCATTTTAAGTCCTGAATTTATTCCAAAATTTATTGCTTCAGATAAACCTTGAACTAAACCAGCTATACATATTTGATTTACCATCTTCGCCAGCTGTCCGCTTCCTGATGGTCCCAATAATTGTAGTTTTTTGCTATAACAACCAATTACACTTTTTGCTTTATCAAAATCTTTTTTATCTCCACCTACCATAACTGTCAGAGCTCCTTTTTCTGCTCCAGCTTGCCCGCCTGACACTGGCGCATCTAAAAAACTAAAACCATGGGCTTTTGCATTTTTATAAAGCTCTCTAGCAACTGTTGCTGAGGCTGTTGTGTTATCAATGTATATAGCATTTTTCTTTATGGTATTAAAAATTCCTTTTTTTCCAATAGCAACTTCTTTTAAGTCGTTATCATTACCAACACATGTGAAAACAAAATCGGAATCTTTAGCAGCTTCCTCAGGAGATAAAGCCATATTACCTTTATATTCTTTTATCCATTTTTCTGCTTTTGATTTTGTTCTATTATAAACAGTTACATTATGTCCTGCTTTTGATATATATCCAGCCATGGGGTAACCCATTACACCGAGACCAATAAATGAAACTTTACAACTCATAATATGATTATAGATATTGTTAAATCTAATTTCAAAATAATAATTTTTGGTTTTGTTTTCACGTTTTTTTCATCTATTGGACAAAGCTTTTTCGTAGGTCTGTTTAATACAAATATAAGAGACGAATTAAATATTTCACATGGTGAATTTGGATCAATTTATGGAATAGCTACATTATGTAGCAGTATAGTTCTTATATGGTTAGGTAAAAAAATAGATGATGTTAAATTACTTAATTATTCTCTTTTAGTTACCATCTTTCTTTTTATATCGGCATTATTTTTTTCTTTTGTAGAAAATTTATTCTTTCTATTAATAGGAATATTTTTTTTAAGACTTTCTGGGCAGGGATTAATGGCACACACAGCTTCAACGGCTATATCTAGATATTTTGAAAGAAGGAGAGGTAAAGCTTTAAGTTATATTTGGTTAGGAATGTCTTTAGGTGAATTTTTATTACCAGTTTTAGTCGTTTATCTCCTATCATTTATATATTGGAGAGACTTGTGGGTATTTATATCAATATTAATTTTTTTAATTTTACCAATTTTTTCTTTTTTTACCATTAAACATATAAACATTAACTCAAGAGAAGATGACCAATATAATAAAATTAAATTTTCTTCAGTTAAAAGCTGGACAAGAAAAGAAGTAATTAAAGATTTAAAATTTTATACTATGTTACCAGCTCTTTTAGCTCCTGCATTTATTATTACTGGCATAGTCATAAATCAAAATTTTATAATTGATTCAAAGGGGTGGGGAGAATATGCAATAGCAAAAGCTTTCATGTTCTATTCAATTTTTACAGTAATTACTTTATTTTTATCTGGACTATTAGTTGATAAGTTCACTAGCAGAAAACTATTACCATTTCTGAACATTCCATTATTACTTAGTTTAATGGTATTAATTTTTTTAAAAACTCCAAATTCAGCTTTTTTATTTATGGCCTTATTAGGAGTTACAAATGGTCTTACCAATGTTTTGCTATCATCATTATGGGCAGAAATTTATGGTGTAAATCATTTAGGATCTATAAAAGCACTGACAGGTTCTTTAATGGTATTTTCAACTGCTTTGGCCACAGCTATCTTTGGGTATTTAATCGATTTAGGTAATACAATCGAAAATATTAGCTTAATATGTTTAGTTTATACGGTCTTATCGATTGTATTAATTGTAGTATTTCAAAAAAATTATAAGCCAATTTTACAAAATAAAACTTGATTTTATACTTACTTTTCATTATTTATTGCACATCCCATGGCAAGAATTACAGTTGAAGATTGTTTAGAAAAAATTGATAGCCAATATGATTTGGTGCTACTTGCTAAGGAGAGAACTGCTCAACTTAATGCTGGAGACCAACCTCTAGTTTCCAAAGATGATGATAAGAATACTGTAATATCATTAAGAGAAATAGGTACAGGAAAAGTTTCTATCAAAACACTCGAGGATTCAGCAATAAATAAGCTTAGAAAACAACAAGAAGACGTTTCTGAGTTAGAAGACCTTGAAGATGAACAAGAAGATAATTTTGATAAAATTTATAAGGGAGAAATATCTAAAAGTGGTACAGCAATACTTCCTTCAAAAAGATTAAGAAGAATTCCAGAAAAAGTAAATACAGCTCCTAAAGATCAAACTAATACTATTGAAGAAAATAAAGAAAAAGAAGTAGAAGAAGAAAGTAAATTAAAAAACGAATAACTTATAGTTATCATATTATTCAAATTAACATCCTAAAATAAATGAATAGATTAATTTCTGTAGCTCCTATGATGGATTGCACAGATAGACATGACCGTTTTTTTTTAAGACTAATCAGCAAAAATGTAATGCTATATACAGAAATGATAGCTACCAAATCAGCTATCCATGGTGATAGAAAAAAAATAATGGGTTTTAGTCCAGAAGAAAAACCTTTAGCTTTACAAGTAGGAGGTTCAGATCGAAAAGAACTAGCAGAAGTGGCAAAAATAGCAGAAGACATGGGATATGACGAAATTAATATTAACCTAGGCTGTCCGAGTAAAAAAGTGCAAAAAAATAAATTTGGAGCATGTCTTATGAAAGAGCCAGATTTAGTTTCGGAGTGTGTTAATGAAATGGTTAATTCTTGCAATATTCCTGTTACTGCTAAAACTAGAATTGGTTTTGATAATACAGAGAATTTCGATTATTTAAATAAATTTATACAAAAAATCAAAGAAGCTGGATGTAAAACTTTTATACTTCATGCGCGAAAGGCAATTCTTAAAGGACTTACACCTAAGCAAAATTTAAATATTCCAAAATTAAATTATGAAATAGTTTATAAAATAAAAAAGGAAAATCCAGATTTAGAAATTATAATAAATGGCGGAATCTCTAAAATAGATGAAATAAAAAATCATTTAAGAATATGCGATGGTGTTATGATTGGAAGAGCTATATACCAAAACCCTTACTTTTTGGTTGATATCAATAAAGAGATATTTAACGTTGAAATTAATCCAACAAGAGAAGATATAGCAAAAGAATTACTAAAATATTTAGAGAAAGAAGTTAAACAAGGTACGAAGGTAAATCATGTAATGAGACATACTGTTGGCCTATACCATGGACAAGTTGGTTCTAAAAATTGGAAAAGGTATTTAAGTGATAATATGATGGCGAGAGACTCTGATTTTCAAAAAGCTAAACATATAATGACAATTGTTCAAAATAATGAGAAAGTTAAACAATCAATAATATGATTGAAAATTTAGAACAAAACCAAATAATTTTTATTATTATTACAATGGCAGTCGCAGCTGTTCCAGTTGGTTTTATGGCAGGTTTATTTGGAATCGGTGGTGGACTAATTACAGTTCCCGTACTTTTTTATATTTTTAGTTATCTTGAATTAGACCAAGCATTTATTATGCACTTAGCTGTAGGAACATCTTTTGCAATAATAATACCAACCTCTATTTCATCAGTAATAACCCACATGAAATATAAAGCTGTAGATTTTGAAGTAGTTAAAACTTTCGGAATTTTTGTTGTTTTAGGCGTTATTTCAGGAACAGTATTTGCCGCAAATTTAAAAACTGCTGAATTAATCTTATTCTTTTCAATTATGACAATGATTTTTTCGTTGTTTTTTTTAATTTCTAAAGAAAGAAAAAATCCTGTAAAAAAGAAAATAAATTTATTTATTAAAATTTTATCTGGTTTTTCATCAGGATTTTTATCAGCACCAATGGGTATAGGCGGCGGAATTATTAATACTCCAATATTAAAAATGTTTGGATATCCAATAAATGTAGCTATAGGCAGCTCTGCTGCACTTGGTTTTTTAATTGCTTTAATTGCTGCATTTGGTTTTATTATTTCAGGAAGCTATTTAAATATAGAAGCACCTTTAAGCTTAGGTTTTGTTAATATACCGGCATTTTTAATATTCGTCCCTATAACAACATTTATGGCTAAGTTAGGAGCAAGAACAGTTCACAAAGTTAATAAGCAATTTATTGGTAAATTATTTGGGATATTTCTATTATTAGTATCTTTAAGACTATTCTTCGATTATTACTCTTATTAAATTTTTTGATCGTACTTTCCAATTTTTCCGGTTTCGCTTAACAAATTATCAATAAAGTCAAAAATAATTTTTTTTGTTTTATCTGATGAAGTACTTTCACAAACAACTACCAAAGAAGGTTTATTTGAAGATGCTCTAACTAGACCCCAGGAACCATCCTCTAAGGTAAATCGGATTCCATTGACTGTCAAAACATCAACTATTTTTTTATCATCAATTAATTTTTTATTATCTTTACAGCTAATTATAGTTTTTATTAAAGATTCTATAACTTCGTATTTTTCACTATCCTTACAAAATGGTGCCATAGTAGGGCTTTGGTATGTTCGCGGTAGCTCATTTATAATTTCAGACAATTTTTTATTTTTGCTACTTAAAAGTTGACAAATTTGAATTGCAGATTTTATTCCATCATCGTAACCAAAACCAAGAGGTTGATTAAAGAAAAAGTGACCACTTTTTTCAAAGCCAGCTAGTGCATTAATTTCTCTAACTTTTCTTTTAATATGCGAGTGTCCCGTCTTCCAGTATATAGTTTCACATTTATTTTTTTTTAGAATTTTGTCGTTTGTAAATAGACCAGTAGATTTTACATCTACTATAAATTTTTTATTTTTATGACTTTCTGATAAATGTCTAGCTATTATTAAGCCAATTTTATCTGAAAAAATTTCTTTTCCAAAATTATCTATCACACCAACTCTATCTCCATCTCCATCAAAACCAAAACCTATATCTGCATTATTTTTTTTAACACTCACACTTATTGCTTTAAGCATATTTAAATCTTCCGGATTTGGGTTATACTTTGGAAAATTGTAATCCAAGTTACAATCTAATTCTATAACCTCACAACCTATATCCCTCATTACTTTCGGTGCAAATATACCTGCAGTTCCATTACCACAAGCAACCACTACTTTTAATTTTTTTTTAATCTTATTTTTGATTAAGCTATTAATATAGATTTCTTTAAACCCTTTGATTTCTTTATAAGTTCCCTTTCCATCTTTAAATTTTTTTTCTAAAACAATTTTTTTTAATTCACTCATTTCTTTAGGAGAATGGGTCAAGCCTTTATCAATACCCATTTTTATACCTGTCCATCCATTTTCATTATGGCTTGCTGTAATCATAGCTACAGCATCGGCATTTAAATTAAATTGAGCGAAGTAAACTGTTGGAGACAAAGCTAAACCAATATCTTCAACATGACATCCTGTAGCTACTAATCCTTCTACTAATTTTTTTTTAACTTCCTCACTATAGGATCTATAGTCATGACCAACTATAACTCGAGCTTTTTTTTTAATTTTTAAAGCTATTTGAGTTCCTAAACCTTGGCCAACATTTTTGATTCCTTCACCATTTATATCTTTAGGGTAGAGCCACCGGGCGTCATATTCTCTAAAACCATATGGATTTATATGTGGATCTTCTTCTTTAGCCATTTATGTGTTATCTAATACTTTTTTCCTTTTATCAGTATTTAAATTTTATCCTTGATATTATATTAATGTTCATATAATGTTCTATTGATTTGTATTAACATGTAGTATATCTAGGTTATGTGTACACAACATATAGTTGTTTTTGCATAAAACTTTAATAAAATAGGCTAATAATGACTAAAAACTTATCATCAGTTATAGAAAAAGCTGTCCAAAAAATTAGCCCTGAAGAAAGACCATCACCTTTACTAAACTCTACATCAAGAAAACCTGACTTATTTTCATTAACTTCACATACAGAACTTTTTCAAAACGATAAAGGTATCACTATAAAAATTGATAGGTCTAAGGATAATAAATTAACTGATTTTGGAAAAGCAACTTTAAGCGATAGGTATTTAGGTCAAAATGAGTCCTACCAAGATTTATTTGCTCGTGTTGCAAGTATTTATGCAGATAATAACTTACATGCTCAACGAATTTATAATTATATAAGTGATTTGTGGTTTATGCCCGCTACACCTATTTTATCAAACGGCGGGACAGAGAGAGGACTTCCAATTTCATGTTTTTTAAATGAAGCAGGGGATAGCCTAAGTGGAATTTTAGATTTATGGAGTGAAAATGTTTGGTTAGCTGCAAAGGGTGGAGGTATCGGAAGTTATTGGGGAAATCTTAGATCGATAGGAGAAAAAATTGGTAGAGTAGGAAAGACCTCTGGAATTATTCCTTTTATAAAAGTAATGGACTCATTAACTATGGCTATAAGCCAAGGTTCTTTACGTAGAGGTTCTGCAGCTTGTTATTTACCAATTGATCATCCAGAAATAGAAGAATTTATAGAAATGAGAAGACCTACAGGGGGAGATCCAAACAGAAGGTCATTAAATTTGCACCACGGTGTTTTGGTTACGGATGCATTTATGAGAGCTGTTGAAACTGATTCCGAGTGGGCGTTAAAAAGTCCTAAAGATGGAATTATTCAGTCTACAATATCAGCAAGAAATTTATGGATAAGATTATTAACAGCAAGAGTTGAGACAGGTGAGCCTTATATAATTTTTGTAGACACAGTAAATAGGCTTATACCTCAACACCACAAGTTAGCAGGATTAAATGTAAAGACATCCAATTTATGTAGCGAAATAACTCTACCGACAGGAATTGATAAAGATGGTAATGATAGAACAGCGGTATGTTGTTTATCTTCATTAAATTTAGAAACATACGATGAATGGAAAAACGAACCTAACTTTATTGAAGATGTAATGAGGTTTTTAGATAATGTATTAACTGATTTTATTAACAAGGCACCAGACACTTTTAAAGATGCAAAATATTCTGCCATGAGAGAGAGAAGTGTAGGGTTAGGAGTTATGGGTTTTCATTCCTTTTTACAAAAAAATTCAATTCCACTAGAATCTGTTATGAGCAAAGTTTGGAATGATAAAATTTTCAAACATATTCAAACAGATGTAGATAAATCTTCTAAAAAACTAGCTGAAGAGAGAGGCTCCTGTCCCGATGCTGAAGAGTATGGTTTTAAAGAGAGATTTTCTAACAAAACAGCTATAGCTCCCACAGCTTCAATTTCTATTATTTGTGGCGGTGCATCTCCTGGAGTCGAGCCAGTAGCTGCTAATAGTTATACTCACAAAACACTTTCAGGGTCGTACAATGTACGTAATAGATATTTAAAAGAAATTTTGGAAAAATATAATAAAAATGACGAAGAAACATGGTCTACAATAACAACAAATCAAGGCTCAGTTTCTCATCTTGATTTTTTGACAAAAATTGAAAAAGATGTTTTTAAGACTGCATTCGAATTAGACCAAAAGTGGATTATTGAACTTGGTGCTGACAGAACCCCATATGTATCTCAAGCTCAATCTATTAATATTTTCCTTCCAGCTGATGTGCATAAAAAAGATCTACATCAAATACATTTTCAAGCGTGGAAGAAAGGTTTAAAAAGCCTTTATTATTGTAGATCAAAATCAATACAAAGAGCCGAAAATGTAAATAATGAATTATCAACACCTGAGGCAAAAAAAGATTCGAACAGTGAAACGAATTATGAAGAATGTCTATCATGTCAGTAGTTAAATTAGAAAAAACAGAAAACATTAAAAAACAATCAGGCTTATTAGTTGGAAATCCAGTTTATAAACCATTTAGATACCCTTGGTGTTATGATGCATGGCTAACACAACAGCGTATACACTGGCTTCCAGAAGAAGTTCCATTAGGAGATGATGTTCGCGATTGGCAAAAGAATTTAAACCAGGCGGAAAAAAATCTTCTTACTCAAATATTTAGGTTTTTTACTCAAGCAGATGTAGAGGTCAGCAATTGTTATATAAGACACTACATGAACGTTTTTAAACCTACAGAAACGTTAATGATGATGTCTGCATTTGCAGCAATGGAAACAGTTCATATCGCTGCATACTCTCACTTATTGGATACTATAGGAATGCCGGAGTCCGAGTACTCTGCTTTCTTAAAGTATAAAGAGATGAAAGATAAATACGATTATATGCAAGGATTTGATATGAAATCAAATCACGATATAGCAAAAACCATAGCAGTTTTTAGTGCATTTACAGAAGGCTTACAATTGTTTGCTAGTTTTGCAATTCTTTTAAACTTTCCGAGACAAAATAAAATGAAGGGTATGGGCCAAATTGTTACTTGGTCTGTTAGAGACGAAACTTTGCACTGCAATTCAATGATAAAATTATTTAGAACTTTTATTGAAGAAAATCCTGAGATTTGGACAGACAATCTTAAAAAAGAAATTTACGAAGCTTGCAGAACGATTATATCACACGAAGATGCTTTTATAAATTTAGCTTTTGAGATGGGGCCCATTAATGGCCTTACACCAGACGAAGTAAAACAATACATACGCTGGATAGGAAATAGAAGACTAATTCAACTTGGACTAGAACCAATTTACAAAGTAGAAAAGAATCCGTTAACTTGGTTAGATACAATGTTGAATGCGGTAGAACATATGAATTTTTTTGAAGGTAGGGCAACTGAGTATTCTAAAGCTTCAACAAAAGGAACTTGGGCAGAAGCTTTTTCATAATTTATTCACTTCCTATAATACACATCTATTAGTAAACTGTTTTTTGAAAGGAGATCTTATGGCAACTTTTTATGCATTGGGTAATTATACTACTCAAGGGTTTCAGGGTTTTATTAAAGATCCAAAATCAGATAGAGCAAAGGCAGCACAAGCGGCAGCGCAAGCTGTAGGTGCTAAATTAG
>MDSW01124642.1_pt1 | contig 13571 bp, 11 predicted proteins | sample 811171 | NCBI WGS metagenome assembly MDSW01 (sample SAMN05326641, study PRJNA326480) | marine metagenome | isolation source: seawater | place: Atlantic Ocean: North West | collected 2012 | reverse complement strand
GCTGGAACACTTCCAAGGTGGCGACCATGTCGGACATGTTTCGGGGTGCACACGCTTTTAACCAGCCGATTGGTGGCTGGGACACTTCGGGCGTGGTAGATATGCAAAGCATGTTTAAGAAGGCCAAGGCCTTCAACCAACCTATTGGTGACTGGAACACCTCAAACGTGCAAATGCTTGTGGGCATGTTTCGCGGAGCAGAGAGCTTTCGACAGGACATTTTTGATTGGTCTACCGCCAAGGCGCTGCCAGCGTCGAAAACGTACCTCCAAGAGGTCCAATCAAAACTGCGCACACTTCTTGGTTTGACGGGCGGGGCTGGCGTGAGTGCGAGTGCGAGCGTCGTAGACGCGGTGTTTGCGTTTCACCGCATCAGCGCATAGTGTATAAGGTGGTTCCTGTCGAGTACAATGTAAGAAACTCCTGCACGAGGAACACGAGCAAATGGCCGCTCGGCCGCTCATGGGAGAGTGGGGATGGCTCGGAGAAGATGAGAAGCGGGAGGTGATTCGAAAAATGATAGATGAGGCACTGCGTGTGCAGAAGGAGGAGGGGCGTTTTGGAACATGGCCGGCCATTTGCGAAACAAACCATCAAAACTACAGGTTCTGCAAAGACGTGTGGAAAGCGGTCCTAATTGAAGAACAAGGCTACTGGAACGCCATAGGGGTGCCTACGGACAATCTGAGAATAGACCTTCCAACAGACGACCCCCGCCGCAGCGGCTTTGAACGCATTCTTGACCTTATACGGCGTCGGGACGGCGTTGTGCTTCATACCAACGTAGACGACATGGCGGGTCCAGTAGAGCTTATGAAGCACATTGCCATTCTCAAAAATGCCCAAACGTGGGCTCCGCTGCACTGGGCAAAACGCGAGTCGTTTACCAGCCCAGAAGACGTGAGACAGGCTGTGAACAAGATGTATCGCCTTGCAGATGACGAGGTCTCGACGTTTCACAGGCGTGAAGAGGTGCTATCGACCTATGGCCCCATCGAAGCGTGGCGCTTTGACTTTGAGAATGGGATGAATTGGAATTTGAGACGGCTGTTTGCGGAGTTGAAAGACTTCAATGAGCCCATCGGCGCATGGGATTTTACTGGAGTCGGAAACGTAAACCAGATGTTTCTACACGCAGCGTCTTTCAATCAACCAATCGGAGCGTGGAATACGCGCAATGTAGCGGACATGTCCATGATGTTTGATGGCGCAAGCTCTTTCAATCAGCCGATCGGAGCGTGGGAGACTGCCAGCGTGACGAACATGTTAGCCATGTTTAGAAATGCCTCTGATTTTAACCAACCGATTCAAGAATGGGACGTTGCAAGGGTAGAAGACACTCATGCAATGTTTACAAGGGCTCTGAGCTTCAACCAACCGCTCAATGAGTGGGTTTTCGAAGAATTGCGCGATACGTCGTTCATGTTTTATTTGGCAACATCCTTCAATCAACCGCTCAACCGCTGGGACGTCAGCGGCGTGGATAATATGGAAGCAATGTTTAGAGGTGCGGCGAAGTTCAATGGAGCGGTCAACTCTTGGAACACTGGACGCAACACAAGCACGTCGCACATGTTTTCCGAAGCCGCAGCCTTCAACCAGCCTCTCAACAAATGGAACATGAACAGCGTCCGTAAGACGGACTTCATGTTTCACAAAGCCGTCACATTCAACAAGCCCCTTCGACAATGGAAGTTCATGACACTGATCAACATGCGCGGGATGTTTAGTGGCGCGACAACCTTTAACCAACTTATAAACTCTTGGAACACGAGCATGGTGAATGACATGTCTGGCGTCTTTGAAGATGCATCATCGTTTAACCAACCTCTCAACGAATGGATCACGCAAAAGGTATTGACTTTCGACCGAATGTTTGCTGGCGCTTCCGTTTTCAATAGATGTCTTGGAGAGTGGAATGTTAAGAAAGCAACGGGTATGAATGCCATGTTCATGGGCGCGGTGAGCTTCAATGACGGCGTTTACATATTTGACGACGGCGAAGTCATTACGACGTCATTTGATTCAAAAACCATCAATGATTGGGATGTACAAAACGTCCTACGTTTTAATCAAATGTTCCGTGGCGCAGTGCAGTTTAACCGGCCATTGAACAACTGGGATGTCCGCAGATGCCTGAACATGTCGGAGATGTTTTACAACGCCTCCGCATTCAACCAGCCGCTGAATTCTTGGAAGCCCCTTGAGCTCGTGAAGCTTGGTGACATGTTTACGGGTGCCGAGAGCTTTGCCCAAGACATCACAATGTGGCACTTTAATAACCTGAAACCTCAGACACTCGCTGAGTTTCAGAATATGGCAATGCGACTGGAGAAAAGGTCGCGCTCTGCAAGCGGCGCCAGTTCCAGTGCCAGTGCGGATCCCACGGCTCTCGCCACCCTCCTCTCAAAAACAAGCGTCGTGGACCAGGTATTCGATGCCCACCTACGTCAATAGAGATATGACCGTTCGACGTAAAAGACAAGAAAGGGCAGATAATGGACCGGCGATCTCCGCCGCGCAGCCGCGACCACCGGTACGAACGCAATGTTGAGAAGCACCGCAATCAACTGGATGAACTTGAAGATAGAGTTAAGGCTTTGGAAGCTATGATGACGCAGCTGGTAGCTGGATTCAATTCTCACGAAAATCGTCTGCAAATCCTCGCGCAGAACCGGTTGGAAGGTCTGAACCAGTCCGTGGCCGTGGCGTCGGCGTCCGCCGCAGGCCACACAAGCGTCGTGGACCAAGTGTTTGCGGCGCATGCGCGCAGTGGCTAGTAGTAGAGCTGTTTTTTTTTATCAACGTGTGATATCGTGGACTATACACACTCGAGACAATAGAACAGCGCAATGCGCCTCCCCGACCTTTCGCGCCTCGCGGCAACGGGGGCCTCCTCCTCCCAGTCCGACGACGCGGCGGCGCTGGCGGCTATTCGCGCGCGCGTAGAGGACACGGCCGGCATCGCAAACCGCGCGGAGCTGCCCTTGGGCGCGCCGCAGCCCTCCGACGCCGTGTGCATTCGCTCGACGACTCCCGTGTGCAAGGCCCGCCCGCCGCAGCTCGTCGTCGAGCTCGACGGCGCCTTTTCCGGGCTGAACCACATCAAGATGCTCTGGTCCGGCTGGGAGCACGACACGCAGGCCTTTGCGTGCGCGCTCGCCGACGCGCTCAACCATTCGGCGCACGAGGACGAGCACCGCAGCGCGTACGCCATCGAGCAGACGGCGTACCCGAAGCGCTTCCTCGACGCGTTCGGCACGTGGGACGACCAGCTCGTGGCCTTTCAGCGTCTCTACCGCGCCGAGCGCCAGCTGGCCGACGGCGAGCCGCTCCCGGCCGCCGCCATCGAAGGCCTCAAGCAGATCCGCAAGGACGTGTGGGACACGCTCTCGGGCCGGTGGGCCGAAGACGCGCGCTTCACGCACGCCGTCGCGATCGTCCCCGCGCTCGCCCACTTTAACCGCGAGGGCACGCTCGCCACGATCGAGATGCCCAGGCTGCACGCCCGGACGCGCCTGTGCGTGATCGAGTACGACTGCGAGCGCCGCGTTGTGGCGGTGCGCACGGGCGGGCGTCGCGAGCTGCCGCTCCCCGCGACGGGGGCGCTGAACCTCACGCTCGCGCCCGTGGACTTTGAGCCGCGCTCCGCGACGGGCGGGTGGACCGCGTGGGCGGCGTACCTCGCGGGCGGCGAATCGAGAGGCGCTGCGTCGTAGCGTATGTGTGTGTGTGTGTTGTGTGCAAATTCTTCTCTCACACACTCTTTCTACTACGCCGCCTTTGCCGACTTTGCCGGCTTGGTCGCGGCCTTGGCCAGCCGAGCGCCAACCTTGACGGGCACGTACGCCGTCGCGCCAGCAATCTTCAGGTTCAAAGCTTCGGCTCCGGCCATTGCGGCCCGAACGGTCACCTTTTGCTGCACGGGCTCTCCCTTGCCGTTGACGTTTGCCTTTCGCAGCGCGACCGAATTGGCAAACATCTCTTGGCAGTAGGCCGTCGCCAGCGCGTCCAGCATCATCGCGCAGGGCTTGGAAAGCGAGTAGATGAGCGGGCACTGCTTGTTCTCGGGCGTGACGTTGCATCGCAGAGAGGTGGCGTCGTCGGCAATGGTCGCCGCCGCATTGCCGCACGCGCCGGACACGATCGTGTTGAGCGTGTGCGTCTTGATCACGCGGTTGATGCGCTTGGTGATCTTCTTCTTCTTCTCGCCCTTTTTGCGCTTTGGGGTCGCCTTCAAGTAGAGCGGGCACGGCGGCACTCCGCCTTTGGTCGTGTCGCTCGGGCCGTAGCCCGCGGCTGTGAGCCAAAGCCGATTGCGCGATTCGCGCGCTTGGTGCGCCGTGTTGCGCAAGTTGATCGCATTCCGCCGCTTGAACCCGTCCTTGGAAAGGGCCTTGCGCGCACCGATGGGCTCCCACAGCGGGTCCTTTGCAAACACCATTTGCAGATTAGAAACTTTGACACTTGGACTCGCAAACGAACGCACTCGGTTTTTAGCGGCGCTTGCTGCACCCAAACCTACAACACACTCAGATGCCAAGTTTTCACTCAAAAAACACCCGCGCCAGAAAATTGTGCTCCCTCACCTTGGCCATCAACAACGCGAGCTTGATGCACCCCTTTCGCAGACGTTCTTGGTGTTTGTCGTCCATTCTAAAGTAGTTTGTGAGGGGAACGGCCCTTTTGGAGAGCAGACCCCGCTGCAGTTTGATGCATTCCCTGTAAAGATGTGTGATTCTCCGCTGCATGGCATACTCGGTCAGTGTCGTACCAACACTGTTGGGCGGAAGCACCTCCCGCAGCGCCATCAAGCTCCCCTGTTCGGCGCCCCACTCTGCCTGCTTTTCTTTCAAGGTCCGGATGTCCAAGCCGTATTGTTTCAGCACAGTGCCAGTGATCCGGCTCTTGAATGCAAAAGTGATCTGCTCCTTTGTGGTCTCGAGGTTGAGCGCATTAAACCACCGAAATGCGCAATTGTCGGGGATTTCATTGTGCCGAACAAACGGTTGCAAAAACTCCACGTTGGTAGAACTTTCCGACCAAGCGACCACGTGGCACCGGTGCAAAGGTCTGGGACGGCTTCGGTCACACGTGGTCACTTTGCACTGCTCAAGGCACCGTTTGGCCAGTATACGGATGACACCAAACGCTTGTTGCATTACAGTCCTCCGGCCTATAGCATGCTGTATCGGATTGGCTCGATTGTCTCGCAGACCTGACAATACTGTGTTGCACCATTCAGGCAGTAGTGCCCACTGATTGTTGAGCACATGAAACCAGATGTGTTTTGCTGCTATTTCATAGGGCAACACGTGTGGAATCGTCGTGTACACAAGCCTGTACTGTTCTTGGGTCCACAACGACGAGTGCCTCTCCGTCTCGGCAAACATTTTTCTTTACAAGGACGCAACAACACTCTTCTGTCTTAAGCTTGAACTCGACACGCTCTGCACTTGTGGTGTCGGAGATTTCTGCCACGCGTGGCGCTCACGATGAATTCTTGCGGACGAGCTTGATCCGACTGTAAGAGTTGTTCGGGCGTAGGTGCTGCTGAGACGTAGTTTGGTTCTTTCTATCGCGCTTGCGCTTCTTGTTCAAGGCTTCTTTTTCTTCTGCAATGGTTGGTACAATCGTTGGAAACGAGCGGGGCGACGGGAGGTCCGAATCGGAGTAGTGGTGCACCATCTATGTTTGTACTTTCAATTGTTTTTTTTTCGAGTCTGAAACTCTCACGATTCGACCCAGGGTCCGTAGATGACGGGATTTGGATACCGCAGCGACGCGTGGTTTGGAGCTTCGTTGTTCATAGCGGCCAAGCGCTTTGCTTCCTCCCACCGCAACAGCTCCAACGTCTCAGTGACAAGCTTCACATCATTGGCCGAGATGGCCCGCTTTGGCGAAGGTCCTTGGTGGGCGGGCGCGTCTGGAAAGGCGTTGCGAAACTTTAAAAAGGACTGGCTCCACGCCGAGTTGTACTCAAACTTCCCTGGCCCTGCCGTTTGAGCGTATTCGGCGGCATGAACCAGCGTCTCCGGCAACTCAAGCAGCATCTCCTTTTGGCACATGGCTACGCGGTTTGTGTGATGAAACACATTGTTGCAGAGCCTTGCCTGTATTTCGCGCGTGCGAGGGTCCGTGGATGCAGACTCGGCAAACCCATTGTGCAAGGCCGTAATCATGCGTGTGAGCAGCTTGAGTCGCGTTGCATTACGGCGCGAGACCTCTTCCAGAGTGCCAGTCCATGCATTAAACGCTGCTTTGCTGGTCAATTCGTAAATTCGAAAGGACATAAACTCGAATTCCCCGTTGGAGTAAAAGGTTGGGTGCTTAAGACTATTGTCGACCATTACTTCGGCGGCGGGCATGATGCGCTCTAAGCACGTGCGCACGGCGACGTTCAGAGACACGCCTTTGCACAGCTTGAGCTTCCATTCGTTTTTAAGAAGAGCGCGAAACCGATGGCAGGTCGTGCACGCCAGGCCGTGAAGCGCGCCAACGTTGAGCAACACAGTGAATATGGCGCAAAGGGTGTCGTCTGGAAGCCCGAGCAAAAGTAGTGCCATGCGTTCTTCTTTTTTTTCCCTTTCAACTCATCAATACTCTTGTGCACACCCTTCACTCTCACTCGTGGCCACGCGCATCACAGTCTCCGACTGTGTTATAATCAGGAGGGATCATAGAGCCTGGATTCTCAGAGCACAAGTTATACTTGGTCTTCAGGAGCTGCGCGCGTTGCAGTGCAGGCGATTCCCACTTTTGGGCGGCGCCAGTGACGTGCTGCTTCCACTTGGCATTCATAATCTCCTCCAAGCAGTTGGCCATGTACATCATGCCGGCGTGAAAACCAACTGGGTACAACGCGCTCGAATTGTCGTCATCCGTGACGACGTCGTTGATGACAGGATATATCTCCCTGAACTCGTCGCACATTGCTTCGGCTCCATACGCGGCTGGGTCAACACTCCTGTGCTTGTGTATCCACAGCAACTCAGACGACCTGCCTTCCTTGATGTTGTTGAGCACAGTTTTGACCTCCTCAATCGTCTCTTTTTCATTCGACGACGAACGAACGAGTCTCATATACTTCTGGTACTCCTCTTCGGTGAGCTTGGTGTTGTTGCTGAGGTTTATGATGGAAGCATGTGCCATGCTGGAGGGGAGCTTGCGCATCTTCTTCGGCCGACTGGGTTCCCAATCGCAACATTTCGAATCTTCCTCTTCTTCATCCATGATGGCGTGCTACTGCACCAATCGGCGCTAACACCCTTCTGCTTATACGTTAACTGTGTGCGGTGTCAGAACTTGCAGCGCCGGCGGCGCGTTCATTTACCACGCGTGGCCCATAAGTCCTGGCACACGCACTCTTTGATAGCAGCAAAGGGGGGGGAGAGGGTGGAAGGCATGGCGCTCCCAAACTTGGCCGAATTGAAGGCCGGAGCACCGCTGCCGCAACCCAAGACGCTGCAGCCCGGCGGCGCGGCCGACGCGCCCTCGCGCGAGGCGGTGCTCGCAAACCTCAGTCTGGGCGACGACGCCGGAGCTTCCACCGCCGGCAGCTGGCTTGACGCCGTGTTTGGACCCGGTGAAGTTGAGACCAAACCCGCTTCCCAGCATTTCCAGTGTGACGATCCGCCCCATGCGAGCTGGCACAGCGTCAAGGACAATCGCGACCAGATGTGTGAGCAAGCAAACGATCTAAAGCGACAGATGCAGACTCTGGATGGCGAAGCCGAAGCGCTCAAAAGCGCAGGCAAGGACGTAGAAGCGCAGGAAAAGCTGGTGGAGGCCCGAAAGGTGGAGGTGCAATTTGAAGAGTACATCAATACGGACGAGAACTCGCGCCACAAAAACTTGGAGTTGTTTGCGAAAGAAGCTCTGAAAAAAGCAGAGGAAGATCTCGTCAAGTTGAAGCAGAAGTTTATAGATGAAACTGAAACAAGAGAGGACGACAAAGACGCTGAAGTTCAACACCTCCTCAAGGACATGAACTTAAGTCTTGAAGACGCCAAGAAGGTGGTTAAAAACGCAGACGGCGATTTCACAAACAACTTCAAGGCAGAAGACTTTAAAGGCCGGGTTGAGGAGGGATATGCGGCTGCAAAGGCGCGAAGGGCTTCTTGGGACAAGCCAGCTGCAGCTGCAGCGCCGGCGGCGGCGGCGGCGGCGGCACCGGTGCCATTGCCAACAAAGGCACCGGCACGGGCGGCGACACCGGCACGGGCGGCGACACCGGCGGCGAGAGCGCGGGCGGTGGCACCAGCGCCACGGGCGGTGGCACCAGCGCCACGGGCGGCGGCACCAGCGCCACCGGCGGCACCAAAGGCAAAAGTGCTAACCGTGAGTGCGAATCAACTGGCAGCCATGAAGCGGCCGGGGCGCAGTAGGCAATAAAGACGAGGTTGCCAAATGTGGTGCGCGTGGCAGAAATTTCTGGCGCCACAAGTTGCGCTGTTGATCGGTTGAAATATAGTCTGTGAAGCTAGAGTTTGTGTGCATCAAAAAGCACCCAAGGGCGCGAAAATGGACCTTTGTAATTTGAAGGATTTAGTCATTGACGACGACCCTGGTGGTAATGCACCTCCGATGCAGCGCCTGGAAACGGTCACGCACAACTTTCAAACAGGCGTGGAGGTTATGATCAACGGACTGCAAACCCGCACCGACCTGAACGGGAGAATTGGATACATCTGCACACCTTACGACAAACCCGCCAATCGGATTGGGGTGGACCTTGCCGGCACGCTGGAATTTGTTCGAGTGAAGCCCGAAAACCTGCAGACACTGGACGCATTCGCTCCTAGGCTGTACGTCATGACCTCAAACAAAGATCTTGCTCAGGCGGTGCCCGGGCATGTGAGCGAAGACGTCAGCCCCGAAATGAAGCGACTGCTGTACGTGAACCAATGTCAGAGCCTGATGAACGAGACACAAGACGGCAATGTCTGCTTGCCGATTGTCCCGACGATGCGCGCCTACCGCGATCTTCCTGGGGATGTTGCAATCACACCCATGTACTTTAGACTCACCAAGCTCATGTGCGAAAAGATCGACGAACAGCTGGAACTCATGGGCATGACCTATGCTGTGGTATGCACAGAGTTGACGGACACGGATGCGCGGAGCTTGATGGAGAACATGCGACCCCCGTTGGAAAAGGGGCAGTGTCGCATTCGCTGTTTGAAGCAAGACGACATCAAGATGCATCCACGGTGGGCGTACAAGAACCGCGGGCTGATCCCTCTGCGCGCCTACTATGTGCCGAAGAAGACTGGCAAGCAGGCAGCGTGACGACGCGTAGTGGAAGATGCGTCGCCACGCGCGCACTGAAGGTTGCGCACGTAAGCGCTGCAGTCGCATAGAAAGGAAGGGAAGCGGGAGACGGCAGAACAATGCCTGCGTTTGCAACAAGAGAGCAGGTTGAGGACGAGGGTGCTACGTTTGTGTTGCACCCGGTAACACTAGATCCTTTTTTGATTCCAAAGGACGCCATTGTCTTGGATCAGGGAGAAAAAGTTCCCATTAAGTTTGACATGTTTGAATACTTGGCAGTGCGAGGCGAGCTCAGCGCGGAGCGGTGTGCAATGAGTGCTTCCAGCCAGGGATACACGCTGAGACCAAGCGACGTAATCTGTGTACGCCTTCGCAACCGAGAAGGGTACGAGAAATCGTGCACGTGGGCAAATCGTATTGCCATCTACGGCAGAGACGTCTCGAAAATCGGGGCAGGCATGTGGTACACGGAGATAGATGTTCACAAATCGTCCACGGACCCTTCCCAGACGTTTGCTCGGTTCTTGCTGCTTTGGTCTCCCGGAAAGGCGCACGGTAGCTTCCTTTCGCGTCTTGAAGACCGACGGCGCAAGCCGGACACGTTCATCGAGCACGCAATTGACGAGATGCCGCCAGATCACAGGTACCACCCAGCACTGCCGGGTTTGCAACTTGGGCCGGACGACTTTGACAATGCACTTTGCGTAGACCCAAAGATGCTGCATCACAACGAGCAACTGTTCTTGGCGTACATAAAACCTCAACAGACCATGTTTCCGCGTCGGTTTGTAGGCGACAACGCCTGGGTGGATGAGAACACAAACATGATAGATCGCATGCAGCAGCAAAGCCGCGACCGCCGCTTGCTGGGCCTCAACTCGACGCAGCAAAGCCTCATGGAAAACTCGGGTGCCATCGACGTGCAAGGCACCGTAGACTTTTTCTTTCGGCCACAGCTTGATGCTTTAAACTGCAACGACCTTGATTCAAAAGTCTCCGTCGACCTGCCGCCCTTTTTGAAGACGTTCAAACAGTTTGACCTCCTAGAGCAACAGCTGCAGCGAGCTCCGACGGAGCCGCCGCAACGCGTGTTGATGAATTTGCCAAACGATTTGCTGTCGCGGGTGTTTGGACACTGCATTGTCTCCGCACTGCACGTTGATGTGGATACAGCCAAGAAGACTTACGGAGTGCTCAACCAAGTGAGCAAAAGCGTGTCGTGCTTTACCGTTCGATTCTATGGAGCGCAGCTATACCGGGTGATGAATGACGCACTGGCATTTGCAATAAACAACCCCGACTCGTTTCGGTTTGGGTTTTGTGCCATTCCTTCTACAAAGACGCCAAAGGTGGTGGGGCAAAACTTACGGCGCATTGGCCTAACACTTCGGGCCGCCACAGAATTGGCGATTGTTCCGCTGGTGCCAATGCCCGCCTATTTGCAAGAGCCAGACGGCTGGGCAAACATACCGGTGCCAGAAGACGAAGCACCGTCGATCAAAGAGTACATAAAACAGCGCGGCATTATTGAGCAAACCTTTGGGGGGCCAATTTGCAAGCTTGCTGCGTGTCGACCCCAAGACGTGCGTGCGCTTGGCGCGTCCGTCGAGCAGCGGCGCGCTGTGAGCGCCATCCGCGAGTCCAACTGGCAGCAGCACGGCGGCTTTTGTCAAAACGACACAAACTCCAGTTTTGATCACCAGCTTGGGCTCAGCGCAGAAGAAGACGACCGCCAGGCGCGGGAGGTTATGTTTCAAATTGCGGGGATTGCCTAAAAACAATTGCACTTTGACACACATACATGCACACAACATGCACCCTCGGCTCTTCGTGCGTGTATCAGTATTAGTTGCTTCGTCGGCCCCAGTTTACAGAAGACTGCTTGCCGTCCAAGTGTGTGTCTTGGTGTATGTTACTTGCGTGGCCATTGCGCACCACTAGCCAATTCAGCAGCACCTTGGCGAGCTTCTTTTCGTTGGCTCTAATTTCAGTCGCATCGCCACTCACGTGCGAAACAATCACATCCTTGGACAATGCTTGCGCCGCACCCATGCATTCTTCGTACTTTAACGTGTCCAGTTCGTCCATGGGAATCTCTCCCAGCAGTCCGGCGACTCCGGTTTCTTCCCAACGCCTCTCCTCCTCCTGCTCTGGAATGGACTTGATGGGTTCAAAGCCTGCCAAGTCCTTGAATGCTTTTTCGCAACGACACTTGCGCGTCAGCTCCAAATACAGAGAGCTCGGCCCGTAGTACGACGGAGCGTATGGCAGCTGTGCCTCTGGAATTGCCCGTTCGATGATCCGCGCCGTCAAGGCCGCGCAGTGCGCTGGTTCATAACGGTCCTCTTTCACATAGCTCGCAAACGAGCGCCCCGGCGGCACGCTCAAAGCGTAGTTGAAAACAAAGGGCATCAAAGGCGGGTACAGCGTGTCGACGTGGTCGCGACACTCGGCGCGCAAACGCTCCGACGCGTCGTCAAACACAATTGGGACGGCCCGCCAATGGCCGCCATTGGGTCCGTGAATGTAAAACCGGCCGGGGTTTGAAAACGAACCCGAAAACCCCGCTTTTTCGCCAATGTAGGTTGCAAACATGCTGTACATTTCCGTGCCCTTTGCACTGTCCGCCAGCTTGTCGGGAGGCATGATAAGCTCTACGTGCGAAAACGCCGGGGATGGCTGAAAATGGCGCACGGCGTTTCCCAAGACCGTCTCGTCGCTGTGGCTCTCGAGAAACAAAGCAAACCCAATGTGCTGCTTGCGCTCTACAGGATCCGAATCTTCCCTTGGAGACGAACGATTCCCCGTTTTGAAATTTATGACTGCGCTTTTACTGAGCGCGTCTTTGATCAAGCGGCTCTGCCAGAAGCTGCTCATCCGAAGCGCAGTGCCGACACGCTCTCACGCTCTCACGCTCTCACCTACACGTGCGCAAAAGGGCTAAATTAGCGCCAGGTCTTATGCTCGCCTCCCCTTGACACTAATTGTTGCAGATTCATAAGCTGTGTTTCTGCCCATGAACAGTAAGGCGGCCGAGCGCGGCGGACAGGCTGGCAGCTCCGGTCCGCATGCCAATCCCTAGCCTCGCCGCTCTAAAACTTAACAATTGCCAGCCATGCGCGCCAACGGACGCAATACTAATTGACAACGGTGAACCTTACAGCGACGAAAAGTTTGTGCCGGTTCAACTGTTGCAGGCGCTGCAAAGAAAGGTAAATGCCGTCGAATTGTGTCCAATTTGCCAAACTCCGCTCTTCGTCTGTGTCACACGGCCCGGTTCAAACTTTGCTCCGTACGCAAAAGACAATCCCGACGATGTCTACGGCGAGGTGCGTTATTCAACTAACAACATCAAACGGTGTCATCCGGGCATGCTCCGAGTTGCACGGAAAGAGAATGAAATTTTTGACACAGACGATCCCCAAGAAGTGGCCGAAGAGATAGCGGAAAACCTTGAAGCCAACAAGAAAATCATAGTTTTGCAAACTGGCACGGCCTTTCACTCAGAATGCGCTCAGGATATGCTCATAGGGCTCATGAATGGTCGCTACAATGAGATCGAGTTTAGAGACCCATTCACCAGAGAGTTGATACCGTACAATGACGTTTGCCAGATTTTTGGCATTGAGCCAAACTGGCGTCCCACTACAAACAATGGCGGGAACGAAAACGGTGTAATAATCGACGACGTTGTTGGAGAATATCAACCTGATATCGTGGAACAAATCATGCGACGCGTGCAGCTTACACACAAGATCATGGGTCAGGTGGAGAATAGGAAGGTGGCAGCCGAATATGATGCGGAGCGGAACGCCGGCAACGACCTGAGTCAAGACGAGGTTATGCGAATGATGGAGGAGGCTCGGGCCGCGGTGACTATGACATGGCAAGAAGAAGCGCAATATAACGCCAACCAAGAAGCATTGAACATCTTGGCTGAAACTCACCCAGAACTCGTAGAGAAACTGCAGCGAATTAATGGCCTGTACACCCGATGGGCTCTTGCAAGAGTAGACGATTTTGGTACTGACCCACGCCCATGGCATTTGCCGGGACCATTGGACCATCCGGCGCCAGATCCAGATGAGCAGAAGAGGCGGATCGAAGCCCTTGAAGAGCAACTTCGTGCAGCGGAAGCGAGGGCGGTGGAAGCGGAAGGACGGGTGGGGGCGCGACCGGCGGCGGCGCGACCGGCGGCGGCGCGACCGGCGGCGCCACGACCGGCGGCGCAACGACCGGCGGCGCCACGACCGGCGGCGCCACGACCGGCGGCGCCACGACCGGCGGCGCCACGACCG
>MDSW01176047.1_pt1 | contig 13572 bp, 10 predicted proteins | sample 811171 | NCBI WGS metagenome assembly MDSW01 (sample SAMN05326641, study PRJNA326480) | marine metagenome | isolation source: seawater | place: Atlantic Ocean: North West | collected 2012 | reverse complement strand
TCGAGGCGAAGCTTTGCAGCTTCGAAGTAGTTCGATTGGAAGCGGTGGATTTCGCCAAGCAGTCACAACTCCTGATTCAGGCTTCTTACAACTTCAATCTCTCGAGATCAGTACAAATGAGCAGCTAGATAGCCTTAGTTATCGCACAATAACGGTTGGATTTTTAATGCTTACTGTTGGAATTATTAGTGGGGCTGTTTGGGCAAATGAAGCCTGGGGTAGTTATTGGAGTTGGGATCCCAAGGAAACTTGGGCTTTGATTTGTTGGTTGGTCTATGCCGCTTATTTGCATACGCGACTGAGTCGAGGTTGGCAGGGTCGTCGCCCTGCTTTTGTCGCTGTCATCGGTCTTGTTGTGATTGCCGTTTGCTATATCGGTGTGAATCTTTTGGGTATTGGATTGCATAGTTATGGTTGGTTTTTCTAGATACATGAAAACCTAAGAAAGATATAAAAAAGATATCTTAAGAATCATCAGCAGGTAGTAATCGTGCCCTTTTGCTTAGTATGGTCTCAAAGGCTACCTACACTTTTAGTAGGATTTATCACAAGTGTAGTTAAATATGAATTATTTCTAGATAATTCCCACCCGTTTGACAATCGTTTATAGTTTAAGATAGGTAATAATCGTCAATAAATGACTTCGATGAGTGGTAGTGCCTTAGATGCTGCAATTTGGTCATTGGTAGCAATGGTTCCAGTCGTAATCTCTGCCTGGTTTGGACTGAAATTCCAACCATCAAAAAAATTAACTGGTTATTTCCTTGCGTTTAGCTCCGGAATGCTCATAGCATTGCTTTCGTACGACTTGGTTGAAGAGGCATTCCGAATATCTGGCCCCTATTATGCTATGTTCGGGTTGTTTTTAGGTCTAATCGCTTATCAAGTATCCAATTACTTGGTAGCTAAATTTGGTGTGAAACGTCGTCAATCTGTAAATTGTGGAGGTATTGGTCATTTAAGTATAGAACAACAACAAGAACGAACTACTGCAATTGCGTTACTGATTGGAGCGGCATTGGATGGCATCCCTGAATCAATGAGCATTGGGATTACCTTTTTAGAGAACCCACTCGTAAGCAGTTCCGTTGTTCTTGCTGTTGCAGTGGGAAATATTCCAGAGGGTCTTGCAAGTGGTGCTGGGCTTAAACGAAGTGGTGTATCCCGCACTAATATTTTACTGTTGTGGTCTTCTGTTGTCATTGTATGCGTCGTATCGTCAGTGCTTGCCTGGTTGCTGATGAAGGAAGCACCCGATGCAATGAAGGGCCTAATTACTGCTTTTGCAGGAGGAGGTGTGCTGGCAATGACATTTCAAGCCATTATTCCTGAAGCCTATGAAGAAATTAAAGATTGGATTGGTCTCATTGCAGGAGTTGGTTTTGCCATTGCTTTTCTTGTATCACACCTGATGCACTGATTCATTCGTCTGACTATATATAGCTGTCGGCAGACACAACCTTCCAATTGCGATCTTCTGAATTTCATAATGATTCAACTCCCTCCGTTTGCTATAAAAGTAAAAAGAAGCTTTGAAGGCTTCTCTTTAGTAAAATCGATGTATCAAGGATGACAACCGCACCGGTTCTAAATGATCACTCGTTGAAGAGAAGCCCCCTAGAACCCAGTGGTAAGACATTTCGCTTATACCAGGGCTCACCGCACCCTTTTGGAAGTACTGCAGAGAGCGGAGGTGTTAATTTTTCTCTTTATAGCTCTAGTGCAACAAATGTTACGCTCCTGATTTTCGATAAACCAGATGATCTTAACCCGTTAGTTGAGATTAATCTGGATAACACAAACAATAGAAGTTTTAATATCTGGCATGTTTTTGTTGAGGGTGTAAAGCCAGGGATGGGATATGCCTATCGTGTGGATGGTCCTCATGAACCCTGGAATGGTCATCGCTTTGACCCAGAGAAGGTTTTAGTCGATCCTTATTCAAAAGGGAATTGTTTCAAGCTATGGGATCGTGGAGCTGCTTGTGTTCCAGGCGATAACCTGCACAAATCCCTTCGTAGCGTTGTTATTGATGTTGATGATTATGACTGGGAGGGTGACCAGCCACTGAAAGTACCAATGGCTGAAACAATTGTCTATGAGATGCATGTTGGTGGATTTACGAAAAGTCCGACGAGTAATGTTGAAAATCCCGGAACGTATTTAGGACTCATTGAAAAGATCCCTTATCTTAAGAGCTTAGGCATAACAGCAGTTGAGTTGCTACCAGTTTTTAGTTTTGATCACACTGACATATTCAAAGAATTTGAAGGTCGAAAACTTAAGAATTATTGGGGATATAGCACGATGGGATATTTTGCGCCGCACCAGGATTACTGCATTAATGATGAAATAACAGAACATTTAAATGAATTTCGAGATATGGTTAAGGCTTTGCACAAGGCAGGAATTGAAGTAATTTTAGACGTTGTTTACAATCATACTGATGAAGGTAATCATCAAGGCCCAATGTTTAGCTTTAAAGGAATTGATAATTCATCATATTATTATTTAACTGGAGCTGATGGTAACAAAGATTTTTATTATGACTACACTGGATGCGGTAACACCTTTAACTGTAATCATCCTGTCGGCGAAAAACTGATTATTGATTCACTTCGTTTCTGGGTTAAGGAAATGCATGTGGATGGTTTCCGATTTGATGAAGGTTCTGTTCTCAGCCGAGGAGAAGATGGCACTCCATTAGAACATCCACCTGTTATCTGGTCGATTGAACTAGATGATCTTTTAGGACAAGCCAAGGTGATTGCCGAAGCTTGGGATGCTGCTGGTCTTTATCAGATTGGTACGTTTCCAGGTGCACGTTGGGCTGAATGGAATGGTAAGTATAGGGATTGCATCAGGGGTTTTGTAAAAGGAGACCCAGGACTACTTGGAGAGGTAGCAGGTCGTCTAACTGGAAGTGCAGATCTTTATCAATATCGACATCATGAACCCACCAATAGTGTGAATTTTGTTTGTGCCCATGATGGTTTTACATTGTATGATTTAACGGCATACAATGAAAAACATAATTGGGCTAATGGTGAAGGTAGTAATGATGGTATTGATGATAATGTGAGCTGGAACTGTGGTGTCGAAGGTGAAACTGAAGACTCCTGGATTAATGATTTAAGAAAAAGACAGGTTAAAAACTTTGCAGTTACACACATGCTTTCAATGGGTGTACCTATGATTGTGGCAGGAGATGAATTCATGCGCAGTCAAGGTGGTAACAATAATACTTACTGTCATGACAATGAAATCAATTGGTTTGATTGGAATAAAATTGCATCGAAGGATAGTCAAGAGATGATCCGATTCTGGTCTCTCTTAATTGATAAACGTAAAAAGTATATTGACCACTTCAAGGGAAAGTATTTCTCAGGAGATTCTAATAAGTATGGTCTATCAGATATCTCATGGCATGGTACAAAGTTATACAGTCCTGGTTGGAATGATGCGCAGGGTCGATGTCTTGCAATGACTCTTGGTGATACTGCACAAGATAGTGATCAAACCCTTAATATTCATGTCATGTTTAATATGTACTGGGAATCTGTGGAATTTGAAATACCACAAGTCAATGGTCTTAGGTGGTATCGAGCTATTGATACCTCACTTCCTTCACCCAGCGACATTGCTCCGTTTGAAGACCAAGTAACTATTGACGATACTAACTATACCCTTACTTCTAGAAGTATTGTTGTTCTTGCTTCGAGGGCTGTTACTTAAGTCTTCGTCATTTTCATTAATCCCCAAATTATCTTCTTAAATTTAATGACCTCCTCTAATCAACTCACTTTTCCATTCTCCGACTTAATTGCTGGATATATTCGCAAAGTCTCCTATCCTGATGCATTTGATTGCAAAGGGGAAATCGAACTTGAAACATCCGATGGCAGGATGTTTACCGTTAAAATTACTGATGCCGCTTATGCTGAATTAGTACGTAATCTGGGTGAACCATTTCAAATGGCACCAGATTTGTCGCAGATTCTTGTTGAAGATCGTTTTATACATGTGTATGGTATTTTTTATCCAGAGTCAGACCGTCTTAAGTTTGAAGCAAAACATATGTTGCTTTTTGGTCGCTCTAAGGATGATCTAAGATTCGAAGACCAAAACTGGTGGATTCATCAGGTTCAGCAATTATTGAATTTTTATCTGGAGGCTCAATTTAAGGTAGTTGAAGGCGAGAGTATTAACTTTAAGAATTTCCGAACCGATCTTAGTTCTGAAGGTAAAAAACAAGATGGTGTTCAGAATTTAGACACGATTTCACGACTTATTTATGGTTTTGCATCCGCTTATATGATGACGGGTGATGAACGAGCATTAGAGGCTGCGCAAAATGGTACTGAATACATGCAGCGTCACTTTAGACATCAAAATAAGAGTGAAGGTATTTGTTATTGGTATAGCCAAATTGATATTCAGGATGATGGCAGCGTTCGTAAGTACATGGGTTCTACAGCTGGTGGAGATGAGGGAGGTAATGCTATTCCTTGTTATGAGCAAATCTATGCTCTCGCTGGACCTACACAAACTTGGAGACTCGTTGGTGGAGAGGAAATCAAAACAGATATTGACGACACCATTTCATTCCTAAATCGCTACTACAAAGACCATGGTCCTTACGGTGGATATTATTCACATGTGGATCCTGTTACCTTTGATGCAAAAGCTGAATCACTTGGTGTAAACAAAGCCAAGAAAAACTGGAACTCTGTTGGAGATCATGCACCTGCATACTTAATTAATCTCTATCTTGCTACAGGAGATGATAATTATGCCAGATTTTTAGAGGATACATTTGACACTATTTGCGATCATTTCCCCGATTATGGTTATAGTCCTTTCATGAACGAGAAGTTCTTTGATGATTGGTCTCATGATTTGAAGTGGGGTATTCATCAAGCTCGTTGTGTTGTTGGTCATAACTTAAAGGTTGCTTGGAACCTTACAAGGATGCATAGTCTGATGCCAAAAGAAAGCTATAAAACATTTGCACATCAAATTGCTGATGCAATTCCAGGTGCAGGCTGTGACACACAACGTGGTGGCTGGTACGACATGATGGAACGGACACTAAAGGATGGTGAAGAAAATTATCGCCGAGTCTGGCACGACAGAAAAGCATGGTGGCAGCAAGAACAAGGTATTCTTGCTTATTACATTATGGCTGGGGTTTACGATGATAAGCCTGAATATCTAAGCTATGCGCGAGAAGGCTCTGCTTTCTATAATGGTTGGTTCCTTGACTATGAGGAAGGTGGGATTTACTTCAACGTTCTAGCCAATGGTCAACCCTATTCACTTGGTAGTGAGAGAGGTAAAGGTAGTCATTCCATGGCTGGATATCATTCCTTTGAACTTTGCTTCCTGTCTGCAGTTTATACAAATCTACTAGTGAACAAGCAGCCTATGGATTTCTTCTTTAAACCCAGTCCTCATGCTTGGCCAGAGAACAAACTTCGTGTTGCACCAGATATCTTGCCAGAAGGTAGTATTGAACTCTCTGAAGTTTGGATAGACGATCAAATCTATACTGATTTTGACAAAAAGAATCTAATCGTTAATCTCCCGGATAGTGATAAGCCATTACGAGTGCGAGTTCGTATTGAGCCGGCCGGGCTTGGTTTCAGTGCTGATTTACTCAGCTATGAAGATGACATTGCGACTTTTGCTTTGGATGGTGATCTTACCCGTTGTAAACTCCCTCTATTTAAGAAAGAAGTTGAGAAGCTTAATGGTGCCAAAGCCATTGTTTTAGATATGACTAATCTTAAAACCGTTGATGATGTTGGTTGGAATTACTTGTTATTTACAAAACAGCAACGCGGTGCTGACTTCGGATTATCACTTAAAGGCCTTAATCCTGTAATCAGTCAATCCCTAAAAGATGCAGAGTTAGACGAGGAATTCAATGTAATGTAGCTGTACAAAGTCTTATCAATTCAATTATACTTGAGGGTAAGCTGTAAGCATACCCTTTTTTTTATTTGCTATGAGCAGTCAATTTTTAGAGCTTAATCAAAAAGGCGTTAGAGCGGTAATGAGTGGAAGAATTTATGATGCAGAAGAGTTTTTCAGGGCAGCGATCAACCTCCAGTCCAACTCATTAGAAGCAGTCTTTAATTTGATAAAGCTATTTCATATGATCCATAGGTATCAGGATGCAATTCAATTATTTAAAGAAATTACGTATGAACAACCTACAAAAGTTTTACCGCAACAAATCATAAATATTATTGGAGATTGTGCAGTTAAAGATAAGGATTTGAAGTCAGCCTGTGAGATCTTGGGTCTATTACATGATTCTTTCCCTCACAATATTGAGACAACTTGTCAATTTTCAAATATACTGATTAAATCAGGTCAGCTTGGTAAAGCTAAATTTTTACTCGATCAAACTAATCTATTAATACATAATAACCCGAGTGTCCTTACTCAGCTGGCTATTACAGAAAGTGAGCTTGGATACTATGATCGAGCTGAAGAGATTCACCTACGACTTGTTAATACCCATCCAGATCATTTCTTAAGTAATTTTAATTATGCACTATTTTTGTCAACAATTGGTCGCTATGATGATGCCCTTAGATTTTATAATCGCTGCCTCCAAATTGTGCCTGATGCTCCAGAAGCTCTAGCCGCTATTAAGAAGCTACCATCTAATGACACCTCATTATTGTCAGAGATTTATTATTTAATTGGAATTAATCTGTATGATGAGGCTATTGTCAAATTGCAATCAGCAAAAGCAAAAATTGATCCAATATATTATTGGGCTGCAATAAGTGACATTCCTGTAACTTCAGCAGCAATAATTGAAGATACTAGTTTGGTTTCCCCTTTCATTCAGATTGAAATTTTTGATTTGATTGATAATGTTGAGGAAAAAAGTATTGATCTAGCAAGACTCGAAGACCATGTTAAAAGGCAGGAAAGTTTAATATGGGATCGTGCAGGTAAGCCAACTCAATTTGGTAAGCAATCGCACGAAATTCTTAATGGCTCACAGGATCAGTGCATTCAAGATTTGAATCGTCGGCTATTAAAATATATTCACAATTATATGACCACTCGTCCATTTCTAGCTCAGATAGCAATCCAAAAAAATATTCAATATCGACTAAGTGGATGGGCAGTTTTACTGGCTAAGGGTGGTTACCAAAAAAGACATATTCATCCTGAGGCTATTGTGAGCGGTGTATTGTATATTAAACTATCAGATCAATGCCGGTCTGACGATCAAATCGAAGGAAATTTGTCGTTCCCTTCTAGTCAATGTAGTCGTATGATAACTCCAAAAGAAGGAATGGTTGTTCTATTCCCAAGTTATTTACCACACGAAACAATTCCATTGCAAGAAGATAGTGAACGAATTTGTATTGCCTTTAATTTAGTGTAAGTTGGCTTAACCAAATGGTTTTACTGAATAGCCGCCAAATACTATATCTACATAAAATCTATATTGTCCAGTATGTGTAGCCGTAAATTCGAGAGCAGGGGGATTTCCGTGAGAAGTTAACTGTCCAAATCTCTTCAAAGATCGTTTTGACGGATCAGCAGCATCTGGAATACTACCTGCAAAGTCATATCCATGACTGTCTAGTTCATAGTCAGCGTAGACAAGAGCCCACTGTGATCTATTCGCTACATACTTATAGTTATAAGTTTGTCCAGCCGTGAGGTAGATAACACGCTCAAAGGATCCGGGGCTTAATGGATTCATTAAATTACAAGCTGCAGTTGGATTCCAGGCTTCCATCTCTTTGTTTTGATCAAATGAACCGACCAAAGACATCTCAGTAATAGAGGTCACAGGGGTGAGTTCTCCTTTTCCTGATACTACATTAATACTTAGACGGTCGGTATTTGGGTCGAAGATGAATTCCAGTTCACTCTCCATATCTAACTCGAAACAGATATTAAGTTCATGCGGTTTGCCATGCCAGGTTATGCACTCTAAGGATTGAGATGCAACTCCATCACTTACATCAAGCCAACAGCCCAATCCAACAGTATCTAGAAAAAGCTCGCTATTAGTGGCAATATTAATAACATGAAAACCTGATTTAACCTTTGTAATCAGGGAAACTTTTGTTGAACCTTCTACAGACACCATCATGCGGTCGGGATCTGTTGGATCAAATTGATTCTCTTTAAAAATACTTCCTAATAATTGAAATGTATCGCGATTATTTAAATAAATTGGCTCTCTAATATTGTCATTGCTTTGAGCTGGTTTGACTGAAAAACTTGGATTAGGTGAATCAGGTGAATGAAGCCTAAATTGGTAAATTCCATCATCTAAGACCTTGATTGTACAACCGGAATGATGCGTTGTTCCATGACTACTCCCAAATCCAGTTCCTTGCACTAAGGTATTCGCACCATCATTTAAAGCCGAAAATCCCAAGTCTTCATCTTGGTTGGATGAAATAAGAAATTGGTATACACCATCAGCACGAAAATCAATACCGCCTTCTGTTGACAATGGCACATCGATCGTCCATAAATCTTCTGTAACTTGTGAGAATTCACGACCTTTAAGGCGACAATCAAACTTTTCAAACATATTCAAATGATCCCAGGGAAAACCGTTTAGCTGATATGAATCAAAAGTATCTACATGATGAAGAGTATCTGCTCCAGCACTTGGCGTAAGACTAAGTTTCATGGTCGATGAGTCGAATTCAAACAAGATTGACTGGCTCATATCAACTGAGAAATTTATATTACGAGTCGACTGCCCATCAGCCGTTTCTATTAGGTCCCATACCCCGTTTGCTTTATTGGAAATGGATGTTTTTAAATAACGATATGGTGAATGATTAATCACTAATCTAATTGAATATTGTCCATTGACCTCTGGAAGTTGTGGACCATTCACAGGATGTGAGATTTGCCAACGGGTCTCCGATAATCGAACCATTTCCAATGCTGAATCAAACGGATTCCATTTCCAACGTCTTCGGTGTACTGTTCCTAATAGACTAATTGATTCTATATTGTTCGCCTCGATATGTTTTTTGCTGTAAGAGGGTAAATTAAACACTGCGTTTAAGGGCTGACTTATAGCTACTCTAAGCTAATCTTCGTATTTATGTCTGGATAAATTAATCATATGTATATAATTTATTATTTTTTTGTTAACCCTTGCGACTACCGATCCCCCATTGTTTATGAAAAAAATAGGTAGGTGTTGTCATTTTTACTGTCACCACCGTTTGGCATGCCTATATTTAAATTACCTGAGTTGATGCTCAGTAACTATCGCTTCACTTCTATGACTAAGAAAATTTTGGTGATGCTCTCCGAGTGGGGCTACTGGGGTGAGGAACTGATTGGTCCTCTCGATGTGCTTACGAAGGCCGGTTATACCCTCGATTTCATGACCGCGTTCGGCAGAAAACCGCCTGCTCTACCGCCCAGCATGGAAGAGGGCTATTTAGATCCACCACTTAACAAGGTTGTTACCGATGCTCATTTCGCGAAGCGAACAACTGAAGTACATGAATCAAATCTTTTAAGTAATCCAATCAACCTCTCAGAGAAACTTTCTCTGATGCCTTATTTCAATGGTCAGAACTTTGGTTTAGATCTAGCGGCTTTTCATGATAGAAGAGAGGAATTTTGGAAGGAGTTTGTAGACCCGTATGATGCCTTGCTTCTTCCAGGTGGAAGTGGACCAATGGTCGATATGGTTAATAATGAAAGACTTCATAATCTTATTCTAGGTTACGTAAATCGTAACAAGCTTATAGCTGCTGAATGCTACTGTGTTACCTGTTTGGCATTCGCGCGTGAGTGGTCAGATCGAAAGAGTATTATTTGGGGAAAAAATGTAACTGGCCATGCTCGTGAATATGATTACAAAGAGGGCACTGGTTTTGCTCAAATGTATGGATATGACGGAGAACCTATGAACACAAGTGCCAATTTTGGCCCTCCTTTTTATCCCCTTGAGTATATTCTTAGAGATGCTACTGGACCTAGTGGCAAATATCATGGAGGTGTCGGTAAAAACATATCTACAATCCTGGATTATCCTTTCTTGACAGGTAGATCCACGCAGGACTCTGCACTGGTCGGTGAGCTTATTCTCAAAGTGCTTGAGGAAGGTTTAACTCGCTACGGTTGGTAATTTAAACCATACAAATGGTGTCTTTATGACACCATTTTCAATCATCACTACTTCACTGAAAATTATGAGAGGTCATGAGGCAATTCTGCGGCAGTTTCTTGCCAACGACCTAGACCATATGTTCGGAAATCCCGGGACTGTTGAACAGGGATTTCTTGATGCCTTGGCAGATGTTCCAGATATGAAATACATTCTCACACTACAAGAATCTATAGCTGTCTTGTGTGCGGATGGATATGCACGAGCACGACTAAAACCTGCACTTGTACAGATTCATAGTTCTCCTGGATTAGGAAATGCTATTGGAAATTTATATCAGGCGATGCGTGGACAATCGCCCCTAGTCGTGATTGGCGGCGACGCCGGTATTAAATACCAGGCAATGGACGCTCAAATGGCTGCTGATTTAGTAGCAATGGCAGAGCCTGTCACTAAATGGTCTGCAATGGTTCAACATCCATCCAGTCTTTTGAGAATGGTTAGACGTGCGATCAAGATTGCCGCAACTCCTCCCTGTGGCCCTGTATACCTATGTTTACCTGAAGATATTCTGGACGCAGAAATAACTGAAGAGATTTTCCCTGCCCATGTGCCCAGTTTGGCAACGAGACCTAGTGAGAATGATCTAAAGGAATTAGCCTCAGCGATTGAGCAGGCCAGCAATCCCATCATTCTTGTTGGAGATGGGGTGGCTTGGACCGGCGGAGTCGACCATGTGGTTGAGCTTGCGGAAACCATGGGAGCCAAGGTCTACTCAGCAGATGGAGGTGAGATTAACTTTCCCGATGATCACCTTCTTAACTACGGTAGTACTGGTCACATGTTCGGTGATGCAAGCCTACCTATCACAAAAGGTTGTGATCTCTGTATCACCCTTGGAGCCTACTTACTACCAGAAGTATTTCCCCATCTGGGAGACATTTTTGATCCGAAGGCGATTGTCATTCATGTTGATACCGATGTCAATAATATTGCCAAGAATCATCGGGTTGACATTTCCTACGTCGCAGAACCTCACACCGTAATTGAGGGTTTGATGCCCCTTGTTAAGCAGTTGCCTCAGGATTGGCACAATGCTGCACAAGCGAGAAGACAACAGCTGCAAAGCGAATCCCCTGTGATCATTAATGACGTCGACGTCAATTACGAAGTTGTTCCAAAACACTCAAGCGAGGAGTATGACGGTAAGAAATTGTCAATGAAGTCGGGTTATTTTATCAAGACTCTTTCCGAAATGCTTCCCGATAACAAAATAATATTTGATGAAGCATTGACCAATTCCCCTCCAGTTAACAAATATCTGCCAGGGCGTGTACCAGGCGATCGAATGTTGACTCGTGGGGGGTCTTTGGGTACCGGTTTCCCCGGTGCCATCGGTGCAAAAATCGCATATCCTGATCGATGCGTTGTTGGTTTCTCCGGAGACGGTGGCAGTATGTATACAATCCAGTGCTTATGGACAGCAGCAAGGCACAACGTCGGAGCCAAATTTGTGGTCTGCCAAAACAGGTCTTATAAGCTATTGCAGGCAAACATCAGTAAGTTCTGGGCTGAAAGAGGAATTGAAGGACGGGAGTTTCCGCTCCCATTTGATCTTTCCAAGCCCGAAATTTGCTTCAATGAAATTGCTCATAGCTTCGGTGTTGCTGGTGAAAGAGTTATTCGTCCTGATCAGGTGAAAGATGCGATTGCAAGAATGCTTGCCCATGACGGCCCTTATTTGATCAACCTTGTGCTAGACGGTTCGATTCGACCAGATCACATTGGTGTTCATTGCGGACAATAGATATGATTTTTCTAATACTATTCTTCTCATCTGGATAGAATCTATCCAATTACAACTTCTGAATTTTTTTATCCTCTATAAAATGTTTACACATCCCGAGATCTGGTCTTTTGCATCAAATTGGTATCGCTACCTAGATGTTCATGCTCCGCTTGATAGCTTTAGGCCTTTGCTCACTGATAATGTTCAGCTTGTTTTCCCAGAGGCAACAGTCACTGGCTTTGAGGGTTATTCCAGTTGGTACAACAATGTTATTAATATATTCTTTGACGAACAGCATACGCTTAAGATTGCAGATATTGCCAACCAAACTGATGAATCATGTGAAGTTCATGTTGTTGTTAATTGGCATGCAAGTATTTGGAATGCACCTGAAGCACGTAGTACTCGTTTGATGATGGATGCCGATCAAACTTGGGAGGTAATGCGAACTTCAAATGGACAACTTGCTGTTTCTAAATATATTGTTAATTACATGACATACGAGCCTGGCTCTTGTAAGCTTTAATTACTTTCATCATCACTTGCGCTTTTTTAGTCTTTACTTTTTATTATGAAAAATGTTCCTCACAGCAAGCTCGGTGATCTTTACCGGGCACACATTAATTTAATCCTTAAAAAGGATATTGATGGCCTTCTTTCCCAGTACGCAGATGATGCGCTATTGATTTCTAGTTTTGAAAAATCACCGAAATATTTTCGAGGAAGTAAAGAACTCGAAGTCCATTTTCAGGGTATTCTTGGTATCCAAGGCCTGGATACAGAAATTGCATTTTGGGGAGAGACAGAAAACCCCACGACACTAATGATTGTTGAGGCTATAACTATGCAAACTCCTGATGGTGAAGCGAAGATGCGATTTGCTGATAGTTGGGTTCTCAATGAAGAGGGGCGTATACAGATTCACTTCGCTGGTATGACTCAGTATCCTGATGGTTCAATTGCCTGAGAATATTATGCTTCAAATTATTTCACAATTAGCCCTCACCTGCAAAGATCAGAAAGTAACGGAGGATTGGTACGTTAGGAATTTCGGATTTCGTCGAGCTCGTGTCGCTACATTACCTGATGGAGCCCAGATTATATTTATAAAAATGGCTGATTCAAGTTTTTATCTAGAATTATTTGCTGCAGACAGCGAGAATCCGTTGCCTGATCCTATAAATGATGGTCCTTCATATCCGGCATTTAGGCATTTGGCTTTCAAGGTTGATGATGTTGACAAAAAGCTTTCTGAGATTAGTCCTTTGGAGATAACACTTGGACCACTAGATTTTGATGCCTTCATCCCAGGATGGCGAACAGCATGGTTGAAGGATCCTGATGGACGAATTATTGAAGTGAGTCAAGGCTTTGTGGACGAACTTTGATTTCCTTATTCTAAATTACATAACCTCAATTTTTACTCATGTCAGTCTTTGCATAATCATATGAATGAATAAGCTGAATCCAAATCCAACACCGTTAAGGAACTCTGGAAACGCTAAAATTAATTGTCATCTTCTCGTGAGTCGATTAGTTCCAAAAAACTTTAGCCCAACTTGGATCTTTAACAATAATCGCAATCGAGCCATATAATTATGGTTCATTTTTGTTGATTAAGTGACCGACAATTGAGGGATTTTTTAAT
>MDSW01083072.1_pt1 | contig 13574 bp, 5 predicted proteins | sample 811171 | NCBI WGS metagenome assembly MDSW01 (sample SAMN05326641, study PRJNA326480) | marine metagenome | isolation source: seawater | place: Atlantic Ocean: North West | collected 2012 | reverse complement strand
TGGCGCGTGAGCGCGAGGGGGGGGGTGAGCGCGCAGGTGGGAGAGGGTGGACGAGAGGGGACCGTTCGAGGGGACCTACTAAAAAGAGCACGGCCCAAAAGAAAAGGCGCGTTGTTAGTTCGTCACTTGCTGTACCGCGCGGTGACGTGCCCCCCCCCGGTCGACCGAACCCGAAATCGCTCATCGGTCTCTCGCCCGCCGCCCGCCTCGCTCACCCTCCCGGTCTGCCCCCGGCCATCATCGTCTCCGCTATGAGCTCCCACGTCGCCTTCCACGCCGAGTCCGCCTCGTCGTTCCACTCCTCGCCCGCGGCGTCTCGAAGCTCCTCCCCGACCGCCTCCCCCATCGCCGCGTAGTGTCCCGGCTTGACCGAATACAGGCGCCCGTGCCGCTCGCCGATGTCCCCGAGGACCCCGAGGAGCGCGGCCTCGTCCGGCAGAGCCTCCATCGCCGCGTTCAGGGCGTCCGCGAGGAGCTTGCCGTGCAGCTTCACCTTGGCGTTCACGAACAGCGTCTCCGGGTCCGCGCTTCGAAACGTGAAGAGCTGGACGAACGCGGGGCGCCGCGCGAGCAGGCGCCGGAGGATCGACACGCCCACGGTCGTGGTCTCCGGCTTGCGCTCGCGCAGGCGCGCCCACATGGCGCGCACCGCGAGCGCGCGCTTGCGCCGGCGCGGAGCCCCGAACGCGCGCATCATCCGATGAAACATCGCGCGAACGAAAGGCGAGGCGAACCGCGACGCGCGCGTCAGACCGAGGCGCGCGCGCGGAGTGAACGCGACGTTCGCTCCACCACCGGGGACTGACCACCCGAACGTGACTGCGCACGCGCGGCGCGTTGCTCGAGACGACTGCAGCCCGCCAACGTTTGACGCGCGCGGTTTTCTCGCTCCACCGCTCGCTCGCTAGGTCATCACTTCTTCGAATTCGCGCCCCCCCCTCCGCCCCAGACCCTTTCGCGCGCGCGATCCGCGTTACCGCGGCCGTTCTCACACCCCTCATCGGCGCTTCCCTGACCCCCCCCCGGCGGCCATGTCCTCGGGCGAGGACCTCGACCGCGTCCCCCCTTCCTCCGTCGCGTCCATCGCGACGTCTGTCGGGGTGGAGTCCCTCCCCGACGAGGTGGCCCGCGCGTTGGCGTCGGACGCGGAGTACCGCCTCCGCGAGGTGATCCAGGACGCGGTGAAGTTCATGCGCCACTCGAAGCGCTCGAAGCTGTCCACGGAGGATGTCAACTCGAGCCTCCAGCTCCGGGACGTCGAGCCTCTGTACGGCTTCCCCGCGGGATCGGGCCCGATCGCGTTCCGCGAGGTCCCGAACCACCCCGAGCTCTTCTACCAGGAGCAGCGCGAGCTCGAACTCAAGGACATCCTCGCGACGAAGCTCCCGAAACCCCCCGTCGCGGTGAACGTCGTCCCGCACTGGCTCGCCGTGGAGGGCGTCCAGCCTCTGATCCCCGAGAACCCGCCGCCGAGGGCGGATCGATCGTTGCGCCCGGCGCTCGACGCCTCCCGCCGAGTCCAACAATTCCGCGCCCCCGTCGCCCCCGCGGAGGTCCGGGGCCCTCCCGCCGCCGGCGCGAAGCGCCCCAGGGACGAGGCGCGGGAGGGCGCCGCGGGCGGCGGCGGCGCCGTGGGCGGCGGTCAGGGCGCTTCGGGCGGCGGCGCCGGTGTCGCGAAGCTCGTCCCCGTCGTCGCGCACGAGCTCTCGAAGGAGCTCCAGCTGTATTTCGACAGGATCACGGCGACGGTGCGGGGCGGCGGGGTCGGGGGCGAGGCCCCGCTCCTTCGCGCCGCGCTCGAGTCCCTCGCCACGGACGCCGGGCTGCACGCTCTTCTGCCCTACCTCGTGCAGTTCGTGCAGGAGGAGGTGGCGTGCGGCCTGAGGGACGTCCCGAAGCTCCGAGCCCTCGTCGGCGTGGTGGATTCCTTGGCGCGAAACGAATCCGCCAAGATCGAGCTCTACCTGCACCAGCTCATGCCCCCCGTCGTGACGTGCATGGTCGCGAAGAAGCTCGGCGCGAAGGGCGAGGACGCGCACTGGGGCCTGCGTCTGAAAGCCGCGGAGACGATGGCGACCGTGTGCGAAGTGTTCGGGGAGCGGTACCCCACGATCCAGCCGCGGGTGACGAAGACGCTGACCCGCGCGATGCTCGACGCCGCCAAGCCCGCGGCGACGCGCTTCGGCGCCGTCGCGGGGATCGCCGCGCTGGGAACCAGGGTCGTCCGAGCCCTCATCCTCCCGAACCTGAAGGCGATCCTCGAGACGCTCGAGGAGCCGGAAGAAGACGAGGAGGCGGAGGGGAAGGAGACGAACGAAAGAGGCGCTTCGGAGGAGGACGGACCTTCTCGCGAAAAAGGACCTTCTCGCGCGGACCTTCGTCGGCGGCGGCGAGAGGAGGCGCGGCGGTGCCGCGACGCGTTGACGCGCGCCGTCGGCGCGTGCCTCCACGACGCGCTCGTCGCGCCGAGGCGCAGGGCGCGCGAGGTCGCGGAGCCCGAGCGGCGCGCCGCGCGGCAGAAACAGTCGTCGAGGGGGGGCGCCCCCGGGGGGGCGGAGGCGGCTGGCGGTTCGACGCCGGCGGCGGCGAGCGCGGTGAAGGGGTGGACGGTGGGGAAGGCCCCCGGGACGCTCCGCGTGTCGACGGAGGGCGGGATCGTGGAGGTGGCGACGGCGCCGGGGGGGGTGGACGGCGGCGAGGGCGACCTCGACGCGGAGGAGCCCGAGCGGGTCGCCGCGCGCGTCGTCGCCGCCGCCGCGCTGTTGGGCGACTGCGTCGTGCCCTACGCCTCTGTCGACCCCGTCGTCTCGGACGCGTTCCTGTGAAGAGAGTTAAATTAGTCTACTAAGCGAAAGAGTACTTTCGAGAGTACGTAGGTTGTAGGACTACGAGTGAAACATTCTTCTCACCCCCTCGCCCTCAGCGTGTTGCTGAGCCACTCCATCCCCTCCCACAGCCCCTCCCCCTTGATGGCGCTCGTCTTGAATATGGCCCACTGTCTGTCTTTGATGTCGGCGAGGCCGAGGCCCTCGGTGATCTGCGCCTCCGTCAGCGCCCCGGGGACGTCCTGCTTGTTGGCGTACACGAGCACGACGGCGTCGGCGAGCTCCTCCTCCGCGAGGATCTGGTGGAACTCCGCGCGGCTCGTTCCCACGCGCTCGGCGTCGGAACTGTCCACGACGTACACCACGGCTTGCGTGTTCGGGTAGTAACACCGCCAGTACGGCCGGATGCTCGTCTGACCGCCGAGGTCCCACACCTGGAACTTTATGTTCTTGTACGTCACCGTCTCCACGTTGAACCCGATCGTGGGGATCGTGCTCACCACCGCGCCCACCTGGAGCCGGTACAGAATCGTCGTCTTGCCCGCGTTGTCCAGACCGAGGACGAGGATGCGAGCCTCCTTCTCCCCGAAGGCTTGCCAGATGCGCGAAAACAAAATACCCATCGCTCGTCACGTCCGCTCCAACGATCAAGCCCGAAGGCGCGTAGTCCCTTCGCGGTCCGGTGTTTCTCCCTGCGACGGTCGGCGAAGACGAGGCGAATGAAGGTTTATACGCAGGTGAGCGCCGCGAACGTCGGGCGGCGATCCTCGGCGGGGAGGAAGATAGACAAAGGCGCGTCGAGTCGTCTTCTCATCTCAGGTCTCCAAACTCAAGGATATCCTCACGGGACATCGGACGACGGTTTGAATCACGGAAGACGTCCGCGCGGGGGGGTTTCGGCCGACGCAAACGCAAACGCAAACGCAAACGCAAACGCAAACGCAAACGCGCGCGGGGCGAGGTCGTCGCGGGTCTCCTCAGTTCTCCAAGGTGATAGGTCTCCGCATTGTCACGGACCTAGGTAGAACGAAAGTTTAACGGTTCCTCATCGGAGACGCGAGCGCGAACGACGAGGGGTCCGATGACGCGCGGAGGGAAAGGCGCGACGCGGAATCGGCTCGCGATTCGCCTCCCGGGCCGCGCGCCTCGAGAGTCAGGAGTTTCATGGTTTCAAAGCCACGCCGGCCACGGCGCGCGTGATTCAAATACCACAGGAAACGTACTCATCCTTCTCTTCGCGGCGGCGGGGGCAGGAGGCGGCGCGGTGGGGAGAGGCGAGGGGGCGGGCGGTGCGGCGGGGGTGGGGTCGCGCGTACCCTCGCGGTTTCGGGGAATCGACGGTGGGACCCGCCCGGCGTGTCGGCGGATCCGGGGGGGTTCCCTCCCGCGCGGCGAGGGCGAGACCCGCCGCGAGGCGCGCTCGAGCGCTCTGTCGCGGTCCCCGCGCGACGACGCGGCGCGCGATCCGCCTCCGTGGACGTTCGCGACCGGCGCACCGCGCGACCGACCCGGGCGAGGGGAGGGAAGCGCGCCGCGGATTGAGCGCCTGCGAAACCCGCGGCCCCGCCGCAAACCGACCACCGCAGTCCACCTCGTCAGCACTGCTGAACGAACTCTCGCGCCTCGACGATTTCCCGGTCGGGGCGCGGGGCGAATCGTCCGATCCGATGGCGCAAAACAAGACTTTTGGGTCGCCCCCTCCGCCGCCCTCGTCCATTCCCCCGCCGCGCGCGCGCGCGCCCGCGCGCGCCTCAGGAATGCGCGCCTCCCCGGCGCGCCCCGGCGCGCGGGCCTCGACCCCTCGCGCTCGCCCCCCCTCGCGCCCCACGGGTCCGTCGCCTCGCGTCGCCTCGCGCCGCGTCGGCGGGCGCCGCGGCGGGTTCTTCGTCGGCGGCGACCGACGAGGCGCCACCGCCGACGCCGACGCCTCCGTCGGCACCTCCTCCCCCCCCCCGGTCCCCCCTCAGCTCCTCGCCCTCCGCCCCGAGGACGTCGCGGAGATGGACCCCTCCGTCCCGCACGCGGATCCCGAGGCGCGGTGTTGGTACATCCCCGACGCCCTCTCCGCGAGCGACGCCGAGGTGGTGGCGACGCAGTGCGCGAAGCTCCGGAAGCGACTCCGCGCCGACCACAGCTTCGCCTCCGGCCGCCTCAGCGCCATGATCCCGCCGGCGAGCGACGCGGCGCGCGTGTTGGGCCACCGCGCGACGCTCGACGTGATCCGCCGAGCCGTCGCCGACGCCGACGAATCCGACCCCGATCGAACCGACGCCGACGCCCCAGCGACCGACCCCTCCGGCCCCTCCAACCCCCCGGCGAAAGGCCCACCTCCCGGAGCCGAAGCCGGCGCGGGTACTACCGCCGGAGGAAGTAAAAAAAAACAGTCGTTTCTCGGCGACTCGCTCCGTCTCGGGGACTTCCCCGCGGAGACGCGCACGTACCGCCCCGGCGCTTCGATGGATTGGCACGTGGACGTGTGCCTTTACGTCACGCCTCAGCTCGAGATGATCTACACGGTGAGTAACGCGAGCGACGCGCGGACGCAGTGGCTCGGGTCGGACGGGTCGGTGCGGAGCCTCCGCCCCGCGGCCAACTCGGCGCTTCTCTTCGCGGCGGGCGGCGCGTGGCACCGGGTGCGGGCGGCGACGGAGGGCGAGCGCGTCATCGTCAAGGCGCTGTACTGCGAGGAGGGGGGGGAGAAGACGCCCGCGTTCGCGGAGGTCATGGCGGAGGCGCCGTGGAGGAGGTGAGGGTCTACTAGGTCTACTAGGGGGGGGGTAGAGGCGAAGGAGGCTGGTATTATATAGAGGGACGCGCGAGAGGAGTGGAGCATGTGGAATCCAAAAGAATTCTGGAAACCGGGGACGACGTCGCGCCTATGGTCGGCTCGCGAGCGTCTCGGGACGCGTGGTTCACGTTCGTCGTTCCTCGGGGCGTCGAAACGTTCCTCGCGACGTCGTCTGATGATGATGCGTACCAGTACCCGCCGTCCTCGGTTCGATCGCTCGAGACGAGCCGAGCGCGACGCGTCGCGTCTCGCTCGGGCGACGGCTTGCGCGTCGTCGTTTTCCCCGACGCGCCCACCTCGCGCGCGCTCGGGATTGTCCGCGCGCGGCCTCGTTCCTGACATGCGCGCTCGCCGGTTCCTCGCCGCGTTCCTCGCGGTCTTCGCCTCGCGCGCGTCGCGCGTCGCCGCCGCGGAGCCCCTCGCCGACGGCTCCGCGAGCTCCGCCGCGTCCGCGCCGTGGTCGTTCGAGCCGTGGGCGGGGGACCGCGGGCTCGACCTCGACGACGCGAACGCCTGGGTCTCGCGCCTCCGCCGACGCGCCGAGGACATCGCGGACGCGCGCGACGACGTCGACGCGGCGTATCGCCCGCTCTTCGCGAGCGTTTCGGACGCGAGCGAGCGCCCGCGCGCGGGTGTGGACGCCTTCCGCGGCGCGGGCGGACTCGACAGGTGGCGAGGCCGCGGGTGGAGGTTCGACGACGTCGACGACGACGACGAGCCCCCTTCCTCCTCCGCCGCCACCCCCGACCCTCTGGACGGCGTCGGCGAGGTCGTCCTGGACGCCCTCGAACTCTCCAGCGACGTCCTCGCGGTCACCGCCCCCTCCGCCGCGGAGGCGTCCGCGGAGGCGGGCGCGATCATCGCCGAACAGGCCGAGCTCGCCGAGCTCGCCGACGCGTTCTCCGTCGCGGGGGGGGAAAACAAACCCAAGACCTTCGACCGGTTCGTCGAGTCCGAGTGGCTCGGGGCGTACCCGAACGCCCAATTCATGGCGTCCGTGGCGAACGCGAACGCGTTTCCGGTGTCCATCGGCGTCGGCGAGGAGGCGCCCTCCTTCGACGTGCCGAACTTCGCCGCGGGGGTCGCCGCCGGCGCCGCCGCCTTCGCGAGAAAAGCGTACGAGAAAGCCTTCGACGACGCCGAGCGCCGAGCGCACGAAGACTTCGGGCGGAAATCCGCCGCGAAAGCGATCGAGAAAACGCTGGAGATGCAACGAAACGCGCCCGTGTTCACGTACCGCCCGAGCGCGCGTTCGGTCGAGCGCGCCTCGGCGTGGTTGGAAGACGTCAAAGAAAAGGCGCGCGCGAACGCCAACGCTCGCGACGTCGACGCCGACTCTGACTTTGGGGGAGACGACGAATTCCGCGACGCCGCTCGCGAGGTCGAGAAGGCGCGCGGCGAGGTGGGGGCGCTCGAGGAGGAGGTCGGGGCCGCGATCGAGGGAGGTAGGGGGGGGCGGGGGGGGAGCGAGAGGGCGTAGGCGCGGACGGGGGACGCCGTTTGTGAACTGTTCGCGGAGCGCGTCTTCGAAGCGCGTACATAAAAATTCACTCAAGGGACGCTCCTGACGCGAGCTCACCCTCGCGGTGGTTGCCCTTCGTATCCGTGTTGAACCACGCGGTCCAATCGTGACGCGGGGTGTCTCACACAAAAGACCTTTTTTTTTGCACTTTCGAACCGCTTTCCACGTGGTTCTCGCGTGAGACCTCCCGCGCGCGCGATCGCTCACGCGGGTCCCGCCCCCTCGCGCGGGGCGCACGTCCGGCGCGTTCGCACGCGTGCGGATTCGCGATCGCCCCCGCGCCGGTTTCACGCCCGCGGGTCCGATGTTTGCGCCCGATTCGGGCCAAGCGCGCCTCGGTTCTGGGACGGGCGAGATCGCGCGCCATCTCATGGAACCCTCCGCGGTGGGCGAGGATGGGAACGGCGCGCACGTGATCAACCTCGTGCGCCAGGCGCGCGAGCGATGGTTAAAGAACACGGAGGTGTGCGACATCCTCATCAACTACCGCCAGTACGGCTTCCACGTGAGCCAGACGTCCACGGTCACGCCCCCAGGTGCGCCCCCGCGCGCGCGACGCGCGAACCCTTCCCCGCCCCCCCCCCCGAGCCGCGGCGCCCAATCCCGCGCCGCGGAGTCAGCAGCGTCCGCGTCGGCGAGCGAACGTGATCCCTCCCGACCCCGGTCGCGCGCGCCTCGAGCCGAGCCGCGCCGCGCGACGACCCGACCCCGCGCGCCGCGGTCCCCTCGCTCTTCGCCGCGCGTTCGTCTCACGATGACTCACCCCCGCATCCTCGCATCCTCCTCGCTCGCGCGCAGCCGGCTCGCTGTTTCTGTTTGACCGCCGCGCGGTGCGTTTCTTCCGCAAGGACGGACACAACTGGCAGAAGAAGAAGGACGGCAAGACGGTCCGCGAGACGCACGAGAAGCTCAAGGTGGGCAAGACGGAGTTCCTCAACTGCTACTACGCGCACGGCGAGGACGACGACCGGTTCCAGCGGCGGTGCTACTGGCTCCTCGACGAAGCCGCCAGCGGCGTGGTGCTCGTTCACTACCTCCGCGTCTCCGCGCACGCGGGGAAGTCCGGCGGCGCGCACGCGGGCGACGGCGCCGCGCTCATGCGCAGGGTCAACAGCGGCGCGGACGTGCACGCGACGCCACCGGGCGTAGCCCCCGCGCCGCACCACCTTCAGCACCAGCGCCGGGGAGGCGCGCTCCACGACACAGCTGTGTCGCAGTCCCACCACCACCACGCGCGCCACGGGTTCGCGGATTCCCGCGCGGGCGCGCATCACTCCGCGGCGGCCGCGCGCCAACACGCGGCGATGATGGCGCAGCAGCACCAGCACCCGTACCCGGGCGCGTACGGCGGGTACGGCCCCCACGCGGGTTCGGGCGGCGGCGGGCCCTCGAGCGTCGGGGGATCTTCCGCCGGGCTTTATCATCACCCGCACTCCCCCGGAGGTGGGATCGGCGGGAGCCCCGCGGCCACCGGGGGCTTGGGTTCGCCCCTCCCGCACGCGTCGTCGTTCGGCACGGACCCGTCCTCGATCGCGCACGCCGCGGCGCAGCAGTACCAGCACGACGAGCAGTGGTTCTCGAGCCTTCTGGCGGAGTCGGACGCGCACCACCACCACCACGCGGGCGGCCACGGGGGCTCGCGCCGCGGGGGCCCGGAGGATGAGGATCCCGGCGGCGACGACCCCGAGCTCGAGGCGCTGCTCCGCGACAGCGCCATGGCGGAGGCGCCCTCGCCGAGTCGCGCGTCGCCTTTCCAGGGGGAGGATTACGAGTACGACATCCTTCGCGAGTTCGCGCAGAAGGAGGCGGGCGCGCTCGGCGGGTTCCGCCGCGACAGCCACGCCGGGTCGCCGCGCGTGAGCGAGTCCAACGCCCTCAGGGGCGTGAGCCTCAGCCGGGGCGGGTCGCCGAGGATCTCCGACGGCGCGGCGCTGGCGTCGACGGGGATGTCCGGGTCGTTCGGGGGGCTGAGCCACGGCGCGTTCGAGCGCGAGCTCGAGCAACATCACGACGCCATGGACGACGACGCCGGGATGACGCTCGCGACGAGCAGAGAGGGTGTCGTGAAGTCGGAGACGAAGGCGGCGGAGTTTGGCGCGGACCCGACGACGACGGGAATACATCCGGCGACGCTCCCGGCGCACGCCGCCGCCGCCGCCGCCGCCGCCGCCGCCGCCGCCGGGCCGGGGATCGGAACCTCGTTCCCGGCGCAAGAACGCGCGCAGACGCAGGCGGCGCACGGGGCGCTCGGCCACGGGTCGCGCGCGGCGTCCCCCGGCGTCGCGCACGCGGGGGCGAACGCCGCGGGGGCCTCGGAGGAGGACTTTCGCGGCGGCGAATTGATGTCCGGGTCGCGCGGCGCGTCGCCCGCGCCGGTGGTGGCCGGGAGCTTCGAGGACGGCGTGCGGACGGTGCAGGAGCTCGACGCGCGCGTCGCGGTGCTCGCCGAATCGCTGAATCGCGTCGCGTCGGCGAACGCGGTGGAGGCGAAGGGCCAGCTCGCGCGCCTCGAGCAGGATATGGTGGCGCTCGAGCGCGGCCGCGACGCGATGCTGTCGCGGCGGCGGGAGCGCACGCGGGAACTCGCGGGGGCCCACCACGGGCGCCAGGCGCACAGGCGCCACGGGAGCTTCGATCGGCGCTCGGCGGCGGCGGACCGTCGCCCCGTTCGGTGGGACGCCGCGGAGGACGACGAGGAGGACGGCGGCGCGGACGAGGAGGACGGCGACGCGGACGACGGCGACGACGGCGACGATGGCGACGGCGAGGACGCGCTCTCGCCGCTCACGAAGGCCGCCGCGGCGACGCGCAGGTTACGGAGGCCGGAGGATACGTATTACCGCGGCGGTCGGGGCGGCGAGTACCCCGGGCGCGGAGGTGGTCATTCTCACGGCGGCGGCGCGCGCGACGCCCCGGGGGGGGCTTCCTCGCTTCGCCCCGCCGCCGGGCCCCTAGCGGGCGGCTCCGGCGGGTCGCTGAGCGGCGGCGGCGGCGGAGGGAGAGGCGCGGCGTCCGGGTCGGAGATGGACCTGACGGATCGCGACGACGCGGAGGAGGCGTCTCGCGCGTACGCGGCGGCGCACGCGCGCGCGGCGGCGAACGCGGCGCACCACCGCGCCGGGCGCAGGGACCGCGCGCCTCTTCCGACGCCCGCGAACCTCGCGGGGTCGCAGATTTTGTGGGACGTGAACGACTTCTCGCCCGAGTGGGACGGGGAGAGCGGCGGCGCGAAGGTGATCATCTCGGGGCACCCGCGCCCGGGCACGCCCGAGGGCCTCTACCTGTGCTGCGTGTTCGGGCAGACGGAGGTGCCCGCGGAGCAGATCGCGCCGGGGGTGCTGCGGTGCCGCGCCCCGCCGCACCCGCCAGGGCGCGTCCCCTTTTACATCTCGTGCCTCGGCGGCGGGAAGCGACCCGCGTCCGACATCGGGACGTTCGAGTTCAGGGACGCCACCTCCCGCCACCCGAGCGCCAAGGACAGGCGCGCCGCCGAGGTGCGGCTCGCCACCGGCGTCACCGAGCGCGATTTCCAGATGAGGCTCGTGCACCTCCTGGTCGGCTCGGGGCAAGGCGGCGCGGGGCCAAGGCAAGGCGGAGGCGGCGGGGGGACGCCGCCGGGGGGAGGGGGCCCGGGCGGAGGCGGAGGCGGAGGAGGCGAAGGAGGAGGAGGAGGCGAAGGAGGAGGCGTCGGGCCCGCCTCGAGCAGCGGCGGCGGCGGTCACGGAAGCGAGCCCGGTCCCTCCGCGAACGATTCCGCGTCCGGCGGCGGCGGGTCTGGGTCCGGCGGCGGCGGCTCCCCCGGGAGCGGCGGCGGCGTCATCGTCGCGTCGACGACGGACGGGGGCTCCGGCTCGGACGGTCCGAAGCCTCCGAAGCTCCACCCGGGGGCGGCGTTCGCGCGCAAGGCCGTGGCGGCGCTCGGGCTGAACCCCTCCGATTTGGACGCGCTGAGCGACGGGGACGTGGCGAAGACGTTCAAGACGGCGCTCGAGGCGCGGCTCAGGCACGCCATCTCCGCGGAGGCGAAGGCGCTGCGGGCGCGTCGCGAGAAGGCGGCGGCGGCGGGCGTCGCCGCGGCGCCCGGGGTGATTCCCGACCCGGGTTTCGTCGCCCCGCCTGGGTCGAGCATCTACCACAGCACGGACCAGCGAGGGATGGGCCTGATTCACTGCGTCGCGGCGCTGGGGATGAACTGGGCGATTCCGGCGATGACGAAGAGCGGGTGCGACGTGAACCAGCCCGACCGGAGGCACCGGACGGCGCTGCACTGGGCGGCGGCGAAGGGCCACGAGGACACCGTCGCGACGCTGTTGGCTTCGGGGGCGAACATCCGCGCCGCCGCGCGCTGGGGCGCGGGAGGGTACACCGCCGCCGACCTCGCCGCCGCGCTCGGCCACGGCGGCATCGCCGCGTACATCTCGGAGACGAGCCTCGCCGCGAGCCTCTCGAACATCAGCCTCTACGGCGGGCCGAGGCAACAGGGCCGAGGCGGCGGAGGGATCGCGGCGAGGCCGGGCGCGTCCCTGCTTCGCGCGTACAGGCCGGCGGCGAGGGCGGCGGCGGCGGCTATCGGAGGCCCTCCGCCCGAATCCTCCGAATCCGGATCCGCAGCCGCGACCACCGGAGCGGTCCCGGGCTCGGGGCTGACCGCCGACCGCACCGGCGTCGCGAGCTCGCACCTGGTGGGCCTCTCCTCGCCGATGGTCGCCGACGTGGCGACGCCGACGGGGGCGGGGCCTTCGGGGCGGCGCGGGGGCGGGGGCGGCGGCGGCGCGGGGGGGCGGCCGCCGCGCGGGGCGGGGCTTCCTCAGATGCCGCCGATGCGGAGCCTTTTGCTCGCGACGGAGACGGAGGTGACGGCGACGGATTTCGACAGCCGCACGGACATCACGGACCTGGAGACGGACCGCGAGGGCGGCGCGGGCGGCGGGTACGAGGGCGGCGCCGTCGGGGACGAGGAGCGGCGCGAGAAGATGGCGGCGGGGATGATCCAGCTCGCGTTTCGAAAACACTCGACGCGGCGGAGGAAGCTCCGCAGGAGAGGCGTCGCCGGCGAACAAGGCGGGGCGCACGCCGGGGCGCACGCCGGCGTTCGCGGGCTCACTCCGGGCGGTTTGGGGTCGGTGGAGGAGATCGTGAAGGAGGGCGTCGACCGGGACGGAGCGACCATCGTCGGGCCCCCCGGGGACGACGACTCGGACGTGGACGAGGACGTCAAGAAGGACGTCAAGAAAGTCGTCAAGAAGGCGGAGAAGGCGGCGCTCAAGATCACCTCGAGCATCCGAAGCCTCAAGGGGGAAGCCTCGCGGGCGAAGCCCCAGGGCGATGCCTCGGCGGCGGGGAAGCGCAAGAAGCAGCGCGACGGGGAGGAGGTGGAGGCGAACGACGCGGCGAAACCGGCGGCGGGCCGGGGCCCCGCCTCCGCGGCGGAGACGAACGCGGCGGCGGAGAGATCCTCCGGCGCTTCGGACGAGAGATCCTCGGGCCCCGGCGCTCTGGACGAGCGATCCGCGGACGACGCGGTACCGCTCGACGGTCTCGCGAGCGGTATCCCGGACGCGCGGGGCGGCGATCCGTCGGCGGACGGATCGGATTTCGGCGCGGGGGATCCCGCGCGCGAGGAGACGCGGCGGCGCATCGACGATTTGCGAAATCGCGCGGCGAATTTGCAGCGCGAGATTAAAATCAGCCGCGCGATTCCGGGCGCGCCCCCGCGGTTCTCGGGGCACGGCGGGTGGCCGCGGCGGAGGCAGCCCGCGGGAGACATCATGGAGCTCGTCAAGGTCTCCGGCCTGGCCGGGTCCCAGCACAGGCTCGAGGCGCTGGAGAAGATGGAGAAGGCGGGGCGCGTCGCGAGCCATCTCCACGAGCGCGACGGTCGCGACGCGAGAGGCCGGCGATCGAACCAGGGCTCGCCGGCGAGGAAACCGAGGGCGGGATCCCGGGACGAGGACACGACGAGCGGCGGAGGCGAGAGCGGAGCCAAGCCCGGGTCGGTCACGGATCCGGACGGGACGCGCGACGGGGCTCCGTCGGAAGACGCTCTCGCGTCGGACGCTCGCTCGGAGGAGGACGCGGAGGATCCCGAGGAGGAGGATTCCGACGACGAGGAACCGCACTCGGCGCTTCGAAGGCCTTCCTCGGGGCCCTCCGCGTCCGCCCGCCGGTCCGGAGCCAAGCCCGGGTCGAAGATGAAAAACCCCGCGCCGGGGTCCGACGATGAGGAGGAGGAGGACGCGAAGGTGGCCGTGAGCCGCATCCAGGCGATCGTCCGGTCGCGGCGCGCGCGAGAGCAGTACCTCCGCCTGCGCTCGGTCACCGTGTCGCTGCAAGAACGCGTCGCCGCGAGGGCGCGGGGGGACGCCGGCGCCGACGAGGACGACGACGACATGGAGGTCGACGACGACGAGGAGGAGGAGGAGGGGGAGGGGGGGGGGGG
>MDSW01182988.1_pt1 | contig 13575 bp, 9 predicted proteins | sample 811171 | NCBI WGS metagenome assembly MDSW01 (sample SAMN05326641, study PRJNA326480) | marine metagenome | isolation source: seawater | place: Atlantic Ocean: North West | collected 2012 | reverse complement strand
GATACGGAGAATGTCGCCAAAGCCTTCGGTCGTTACAAAAAGTGTTCGGGCACCACTACGAGTCAGCAATGCGTTGGTGCCTCGGGTCGTACCGAGACGCAGACTAACCGGAGGGAGTGGTTGGTTCAGTGGGACCTGCAGTAAATGATGGATCCCAATGACCGGAGCCTCCAGAGGGGTGTGGATTTCATAGCGGAGTCCAATACCTTCCGAAGGAATTGGTCTTTGAAGCTCAAGAGTCCCATTTTGTGTTTTAATAATCGGAGACTCGAAAGCGAAGTCGCATTGCAGATCGGCAATACGAAAGGTGGCCCCATTCCAAAATGCATCGACGTCATCGTTTCGTCGGGTATCTTGAATCAATCGGCCCTTAGCGGACTCGATGACCCCCGGCGTAATGGCAGAGCTTAAGAGTTTGTGGCGGCGTGACGACTCCCCGGATCCGTTGGGATTTTGTGCTATACAATCCGTGAACGTTCCACCGACATCAATCAGGAATTGCCAAGACGTGCTATCCAAAAGACACTAGCTCTTCTTGGCACCCACACAGATCAACTGTGAATAAGTACGGATATACATACGACCACCCGAAACAGCCGGGGTACTGCGGCAATCTTCACCGAGTGGATTCTTCGCAAGGACTTTGAATTCCTTGCTGGCAGCAATGACATGTACGATCCCTTCTTCATCTACACAGAAGAGTTTACCACCAACTCGAATCGCAGAACCGGAGAATGCGCAATCGAGGCGTTTTTGATAATAGACTTCCCCTGTTTTTGTATCCAGACAGGAAAGGATCCCTTTATCATAAAAGCAGAACATCAGTTCGTCTAAGCAGACCGATGTGGGTACATAGGGAGCAGAGCGATCCAGCTTGTAACTGACGACAGGTTCTTTGCCAGGCTTAATAGCAGCGACATAATTACCACCACCACCAGAGCCGGTTGAACCGAAAATATGGCCGCCGGAAAAGAGAGGAGAAGAAACGGTTCGTTTGTCGAAAGCTTTGACAGCCCAATTCTCTTCACCGGTTTCAGGATTTAGGCTATACATACCGTCGACCGTGTTCGAACAGATTATTTCGTCACCATTTACACCCTTGTAGATTGCCGGAACACTATAGCTAGCCGAGGCTGTTCCGCGGGGGGTTTTCCAAATGATCTCACCGCTTTCTTTTTCAAAAGCATAAAAATAGCTCTCACCGGGATCGATTCCTTCAGGCAGTTTGTTATTGGCTTGAGAGGCGTTTAGCAGAATTTTGTTTTTGTAGATTACAGGTGAGGTACCGAAGCCGTGTTGACTGGCCCAGGTACCTAAGTCTTTTGTCCAAAGTTGATTACCGTCATGGCTATAAGCTTTGACCCATGTGTGTTGAGGGTCAGACCAGGCGAAGATCACGATATCCTCGTCAACGACTGGCGTGCAGGAAGCGTAGCTAGAGCGTAAATGTAATTTATGTGTCACCGATTTGTAATCATGTTGCCAGAGGATCTTTCCGGAATTCGCATCCAGACACAATACATAGCGTTCCGCAGTTTCAGGATCTGCGCTAAGGAGAAATACCTTTTCGCCCCACAACACAGGTGATGAATGTCCAATTCCAGGTAATTCCGCTTTGAATACAATGTTTTCCTCAGACCATTCAGCTGGGAAAGACTTGAGACTTGAAACACCTTGACCGTTGGGGCCATGAAATCGCGTCCATTCTTGAGCGGATGCCGATTGTAATACGAACAAAACGCTGGCGAAAACTGCCAGAAAATGGGAACGGCTGATCATATGAGCTTCTCACAAAAGAAATGATTTATTGATAGTTAAGCTTAATATTACCCGTCTTTGTTGGGTCACGCAATTTAAGCAATTGATTATTCATTCGCAGTCGTATTCGCCTCAACTGTCTCAAAGTCTTTGCCGCGTTTTGAGGTTAAAGCAATTAGAAATACACCTAAAATCATGAGCCCGGTGGCAACATAATAGGGCATGTTGAGTTGGATGGTGAGAAGTGGGATACCGATCCCCGAGCCAACAATTCGAGCCAGCGAACTCACGCTTTGCCCAACTCCCATAATGGTTCCCTGTCGGGTGGGATCACTTCGCCTGGAAAGCATGGCATTCAGTGAGGGCTGCATAAATGAAAACCCTGTAACCACGATCCCCAAAGCCAGATATAAAAGTCCGCTACTTTCTTGCTGGATCGCCATGATCATAATGGCAAAGCCAATAATTTCGAATGTCGCACCAGTCAGTGCTAATGACGCATCCGAGCGTTTTCCAGCCATCCGGCGAACAATACCGCCCTGAACTAAAGACAGAGTGACCCCGATGAATGCAAACGTCCCACAAATTTCAGAATACGAGAATTTGAAAGGGCTTTGTTCTAAATGCTTGGAACTACCCTTGATTAGCAAAGATAATGTGGTTTCAAAATTTGCGAAAGAAAAGATACATACAAAAATTGAAACTAGAATCAGACCGATCGAAGGAATGGAAAGAGCTTGCTTCAGACCGTTTAGATCAAAGACCTTATGGCCGGCTGTTTCACTCGATTCGGTAAGTGATTCCGGCAGCTTCTTGCTTGCTAAGAGTAAAGCTGAAAATGATAAAATGGCTGCAATATACCCCGGCCATGCATTGGGTGCTTCTCCATCCCCGGCGACCGCGACCATGCCAAGCAACGGGCCAAAAGTAAATCCGGCCCCGAAAGCCATCCCGATTAAGGCCATCCCTTTCGCTCGCTTTTCGGGTGTTGTGGTATCCGCGATATATGCTTGAGCTGTGGAAATTGTGGCTCCAAAAATACCTGCTCCGATGCGTGAGACATAGAGCAATAACATAGTTGTGGCAGCGTCATTAGCGATTGTTGTTGCCAGGCCAAACAGCGTGTAGAAGACCGTCGAGCCGGCTAAGCCAATCATGATGATTGGTCGCCGTCCATGTTTGTCAGACAGCTTGCCCCAGAATGGCGCAAAGATGAATTGCATAGCAGAAAAGCTTGCCATCAGCAGGCCTAGTTGCACACCGGCGTTGCTTGATTCTGCCAGATAATACTCGGCATAAACTGGTAACAATGGTAGGACCAGTCCAAATCCTAACAAGTCGATAAAAACAGTCAGGAAGATAACAAATAGAGAGCCTTTGCGAGGTTCGTCAGTCATAGATGAATTACTTCAAGAATCGGGGGAATGGGGAAGTCTCTAGTTTAAATACGTCGTTTTGGTCACGCTATCCCCTGTTTTAAATCCTCAATAGGATTTAGCTCTCCGCGTCGGCAATGGCGTCTCCTAATTGGCGTAGTAATTCCAGTTTGTAGATACCTGTGTCATGACCGTCACTAAAAGCAATCGTATAAGCGTAGTTGCCCAAAGGTTTTACTCCCTGAACCATTAGGGGTTGAGCCTCAGCAGCAGAAATGACGGGAAGTAATTCTGCAGGTTGTGGATTACGTTCCGCTTCACGGCAGTGTGCGCACGGGCAGTTATCGCGGAGAATCCTAAATGGAATCCGCGAACGCACATTGTCACTCCAATCAATCACCAAACGATTATCGTCTGACAGTCTGATACCAGTGGGATAGCTTGATAATTCACTCATGATTTAGTGCAACTCTAATTTAGAATTTCATTTAATGCTGAGATTAACCGGCCAACTTCTTCGTCGGTGTTGTAATGAACAAGTCCTAAACGCACCATACCTTCTGGTTCTAGACCTAATTGTTCAGTCAATTCAAGCGCATAGTAGTTTCCGTCCCAGGCATAGATGCCACGTTCACCCAATTCGTGAGCTAATTGGGTGGCAGATAGTTTGGGATGTGTAATCGAAACTGTCGGAACTCGTTCGCCGATTCTATCTTCCTGAGTAATGCCGTAGATCTTTAATCCTTCGACGGATGCCAATCCCTCTAACAATGTTTTGCACAATTTATCTTCGTAAATGGCGATCGCTTTATAGGCGACTTGTAAAGCAGCCCGTCGTTGGAGCGACCCATCACCTGCCAGAGTTCTTCCCAGATCCGCGATGTAGTCTACGGCTGCACGTGACCCGCATAAACTGGCAAAATTTTGAGTTCCGGTCATCCACTTGTCAGGAATAGCAGGTGAAGATGGGCGAACTTTATAGGCCTCCAATTTTTCTAGGATTTCAGCTTTAGCCCACAGCACGCCGATATGAGGGCCAAAGAATTTGTAGGTTGAACAGACCAGGAAGTCACAGCCGAGATCTTTTACATCTACCAAACGATGAGGGGCGTAATGAACGGCGTCGATAAAGACCTGTGCCTGAAACTGCTTGGCATAGGCGATAATCTCTTTTGCGGGATTAATTGACCCCGAAGAGTTGGACGCCAGACCGACTGCAATTATTTGTGTACGTTCATCAATTTTAGATTTAAGGTCATCAACATTTAAGGTGCAGTCGTCTTTATTAATGTCGGCGTATCGAACGTCAACACCATGATCTCTGGCAGCTAGAGCCCAGGTCGTCACATTCGCATCGTGATCGAGACGCGTGACGACGATATTGTCGCCTTTCTTCCACGTTTTTGCGATCGCCCGGGAAAATGCAAACGTGAGTGAGGTCATGTTAGCCCCGAAGACAATTTCTTTCCAATTGTCAGCACCAACGAAATCAGCTAGTGCTTGATGTGCCTTTTCAACAAATTCATCACTTTCACGACTGGTTGCAAATTGACCGCCATGATTCGCATTACACGTGCAGTAGTAATGGCTGATAGCGTCAATCACAGATTGGGTTACCTGCGTACCCGCCGGGCCATCAAGGTAAATGGCAGTTTGTCCGTTGTGTTGTCGCGCAAGAGCAGGGAACTGATTGCGACATTGTTGTATGAGTTCTGGAGTGAGTTGTTGAGCCATCGAGGTCTTATTCCGTCATGCTTGTGGCAAAACCAGAAGGCTAACGGTTATCAATAAACCGCCGACCCTTGGCTTCAAAACGAGGAAGCGAATTTGCTTCTGCCAATATAACCTGAACTCGCAAGCCTAACCCCACCTCGATGGCGTCTTTTATGCGGCCCGTATTTTCAGTCTGGTCTTCGACTTCGATCGTTAAGCCGTCCATGGCTCCATTTTTGAATGCGGTAATACGATACTCGATGACATCCTCAAAGGTACGAAGGATTTCTTCCACGGCGCTTGGAAAAACATTAACTCCCCGAATGACGATCATGTCATCATCTCGTCCCAGAACTCCACCCTTTAACAACACAAAGTTACTCCCGTCTGCATTCGTAGGGAGTACACGATCGCCTGTACGGTATCTAAGCAAGGGACTTCCCGGACGTCCCAGACAAGTCAATACTAACTCACCAGTTTCTCCGGGTTGAATAGCGTTGCCGGATTCGGGGTCAATTACTTCAGCGATGAATTCAGCTTCACAGATATGTAAACCTGTTTGATTCGCATCTCCAAACCCCCAGGGTCCAATTTCAGAAGCGCCGGCATGGTCGATCAGTTTCGCGTCCCAGGCCTTTTCAATTCTAGTCCGGATTGAAGGTATTGAGCCACCGGGTTCACCCGCGACAATAATACGGGTCACGGACGAAGCGCGAAGATCGATGTCGTTTGCGGCCGCTACCTCGGCTAGACGAAGGGCATACGTTGGTGTGCACAGCAGGACGGTTGGCCGACTGTCTTTAATCAGGTCCAGACGGGCTCGCGTACTAAGTCCCCCACCAGGGATCGACATGGCTCCTCGAGCTACAATGGCATCGTGCGCTGACCAGAAGCCAATGAATGGCCCAAAAGAAAATGCCAGAAAGGCACGGTCGCTGCTATGAACCTCAGCAGCATCCAGAACATACTGCCAGACATTCATCCACCAAATCCAGTCATCGGCTGTATCCAGAACAGCCAGAGGTTTCCCTGTGGTCCCCGAAGTTCGATGGAATCGAACGTATTGGTCTACCGGCCAAGTCAGGTTGTTGGCGAAAAGACCCTCCGACAAAAGCTCACTTTTGTTCGTAAAGGGAATGTGTTTTAATTGCTCCAGACTTTCTAGTGCCTTGAGGTCTCCAAGCTTTTTCTGATAGAAGCGATTGGCTGGAACAATCTGTGCCAACAGGGTATTTAGTTTTTCCAACTGTAGACATTCCAGTGCCTCGCGCGACAAAGATTGAATCTCGTCACGATATGTTCTTTCGTCGAGTCCCGCTGGAGTAGGCATGGTTTTGAAGGAAAGTTTCAACAGAAAAAAGTGAATTACTGATTCACTGAATCTGGCGTTGATTCAGGAATAGTTTTGGGAGTTTCAGGAAGACCAGGCACACCCGGCAGCCCCGGAAGGTTCGGAAGCCCGGGAAGACTATCTCCAAGCTCTGAGGATTTGGCTTTGATAAGATCGTTGTTCGTTAAGTGGATTTTGTTAAATGTCGTTTCGTCTATCAAATAGAACCAGTTTGCAAAACGGCTATTGAGAATGCGTACCGAGTTTTGAGCTGCTAGCAGCTTCGAATCATATTCTTCTTTCAAACGAGCATTTTCCCGCATGATTGTTTCTTTGAGTTCGGCTAATTGTTCCGGTGTTAATACAGGTGGTTCTTCTTTTGTGGCTTGCTCTTCATCCTGACAGTTTCCTTCAGGAACGGGCTCGGCGGGGGTAGTCTCTGGAAGGGGAGTGTATACAGGGGTGGGAATCATATTTGGCTGAAAGGCAGTGGTGACAAACAGGTACCTATGGATAGAGTCTTGTGCTCCTGAAGTGGAATCAACTTCTCCAAAACGAAGGATGTATTTAATGCCGGTTTGCAACGAAATGTGGATCTCGCCGTTAGCGCTTTTTAGATCCATTAGGTTATCGACCGTCGTGTTAGGGTCACCAAACAATCCTAGCTGGGTCAGTGTTTCTGAAGTCTTGGCGTCTGCAATGGCAGCGGGTGTGATTTTCAGATCGGGGCGGAGGACAGCTGGCTTTCTAAGTACTCCTTCAATAGTCAGATTTTCAATAGCACTTTGCAAAATATTAATTCGGTCTAAATCGAGCTCCTCATTATCACTGAGCTCAATCGTGAATGGCTCCTGTGTGTTTTGGTCATACTGGACCATGTTGTCCAGTTTCCAGACCAGGTCGACATTATCTAAAATCATGGAAGAGTTGGAGCGGCGTAGCATGATGGGACTGCCTTCTTGGTTCAAACTGATGAAGTAGTCCTGAATGGCAAGTTGACGTACATCCAGTCCATTGATTCCAAGAAGGTTTGTATCAATCCATTTGGAAAACTCAGTTTCAAAAATACCCATATTCAGGTCGACGGTGAAGACGGTGTCGCTATCTGGCCTGCGTGCAGCGTAGTAGGCTTGCTGCATCCGAGGGTCGAGACCCGCATCGGTTCCCTTCATTACTTTGGCTCCGATAATCAGTGAATAGGATTTCCCCTCTTCATCGCTCACCGTAATAAGCGTTCCAACACCATCGGTGCCAACGTCCAGTGTGTCTGTGTTTGGTTCGATGACGTGGTAGTCTTCGTGGGCGCCACTGTCGACATCAATGACTTCTTTGACTTCCAGGGTGCTAAAGGCCGCAGCTGCGGATCCCATTTGTTCTTCAGCATCTGCCGGATAGTTATTGTGTGAGGGAATAACCCATTGGCCTGTGCCGTCACGCTTGACACTAAACGATTTAATCCGGGCGGTTAAATCATCATAGGTGGTGATCTTTAACTCGACCGCCCGTTCTGCGGTGAAGCCTTCAAAAACAGGTTTGCCTTCATCCTGTTTGGCAATGCTTCGGCGGTTCTGTTGTGTATCTGTTTCACCAATGTCATTGGTGAGTACAGCGGCTACTACGGAGCCGGCTGCCAGGGCAACGAAAATGCAAGTTTGAATGACGTTGTTCATATTGATGAATCTAATTGTGTAGTGAGAGGGATACTGACGACCGTGTTGTTAGCGGAGTCGAGATGCTGCGACTCCTTCACGTTCCTTAATCCGTCGGTTGAAAAAGACAAAGACAGCTATTAGCAGGGGAGGAATCGGTGGGATCAGGACCGCGAGGAACTTGTATTTATTCTGCATTCTGGCTATTTTACGATTGCTGTCACGACGGATTGTGGCGATCTTTTTATCACGGTCACGCTCCTGCTTTACCTGTTCAACTTCCAGTTTTCTCTGATTCTCCTGCTGTCGGCTATTCAGGTTGATAACTTTTGCCCGTAGTACAGCAGGGTCAGGCTTGTCGGTGTTCGTCGGATCCTGCAGAGTAGCTAGTTGAGTTTGTAACTCCTCAATTTCATTTTGCATACCGTCTTCAATTAATGTGATTTGACTATCCATGACTTTATGGAACTTACTGATTTCATTCGTCAGCGTTTGTTGTTCCTCGTTGACCTGATACTCTACGGTCTTTAGTGAGCTATGACGAAGCTTACGGTTGCGAATAGAAATGTAGTCGTTTTCCTCTGCCAGAAAGTCGATTACGTTGAGGAGAAAGGTGATGTTCTCAAATTTGTAGGAGACATCCTGAAATGCAGTCGGCCTGGCTCGTACCGTCAGGAATGCATTGAACATAATGTCTAGATCGCTGATGTACACAACATTTAATTGAGGCGTATTGCCGTTGTCGTCAGCCTGGGCACCACTTGGTGTTCCTGTAATATGCACCGCCAGATTTTGAATCCCGTTGGTTCCTTCATTTTGAAGCTGTTTGATTCGGGCTTTAGCACGTCGACTACCATTGGCCATCGCCTGCAATTCAATCTGATAGGGAGACGATTCAAGCGTGCCTGAGTTTCGGATCGACGAACGAATCAATGGAGTGATTGTCATATGATCTTTAGTGGGATCGGGTATGATCGAACTTCCTACTGGAATTAACACTTCCTGAAGCTCTTCTGTGATCGGGTGATCAGAATCTAGGTTTCGAGTGAAGATCCATGTATCGAGAATGTCCTGATATTTAAGTAGTGGATAGGGGTTCTCTGTTTGCCAGACAATATTCGGGTCCCATAGCCCGGGGTTTGTTTCAGAAGGTTTTCCCGGAATCTGGATTGCTAATAAATCCCATAATCGCGAGATACTTCCTTTTTGCTGAGGCTGTCCCGGCAGCCCCATCATTTGTTCGATAGACTGGCGAGGCATGCCTGTACCGGGGGCCGAGATTGTTTCTGGCCGCGGGTCTTCAAAAATGACAGCAGGTACACCGGCCTGAAGCGCACGAAGGATATTTGTGAGTTTCATATCTTCCAGGGAAGAAGGCTGTGCGATAAATAATAATTCATATTCGGTGGTGGAGATTTCCTGTTCAGCATCAACATTAACTACTCGATATTGTTTTTGTAATTCAGTGATGAAGCTTTGCTGAGGAATTCGAGTCGGGCGTCCGCTGGCAAAGCTGTATCCGCCTAAAATATTGGCATCCGAGTCAATGACGCCGATTGTTTTACGCGTTCCTTTGGCCACCGTTGAAATTGAGCGAGCGAGTTCATACTCCACCGGAATCCCGTAGTCAAAAAAGGGTACCACTACCTTCTGGAGTCCACTACGAAATACAGCACCCATAATAATGGGGCGGTTGGCGTCTTCGCCGGCCACGGTGACGACTGGAATGCTGTGATTATCTTCGGCGTTGGCGACAATTTCGTCATAAGACTCGAGATTTTCATGTAGCGTCAAATAGACATCGCTGTGAGCTCCGAATTCCTTCAGTAATGAAATCAGGTCATACCTGGTTTTAATATATTGTTCGGGAACCTGATTGCTAATGAAAGCTTCGACGTAGACAGGATGCTCGGGCTCCAGATTGTCAATCAACTGGCGAGTGTCATTTGACAGTGAGCTTATTTTTCCTCGTGTCGTATCGTAACGTATCAGATCCTGGCTATCAAAGACGATCGTGAGAGAAAAGACCATGACGATGAGTGCAAAGATTCGCACAAGGAAGTGAATCCACAGTCGGTCTCCGTCACGCCCCCCTGACCAGTGTCGCTTGCCAATCATGATCATACACAGGTAGAGACTGATACAGATGATCATGAGGAAGTACATCATGGAGGACAAACTCAGAATGCCTCGTTCGAAGTCATCAAACTGAGCATGGATACCCCATTTAGAAATTAACTGAGCAAAGCTTGAAGTGGATGCGAATAAGTCAGCGGATTTAGCGGCTACCAATGGGACATTGAAAGCTAATCCAAAAACGAATGCGATTGTCATATTGCTCGTCAGGAACGAAGCCACCATTCCAATGGCTAGCATTGCCAGGCCGATGAGCCAGTAACCAAAGTAGTTCGTCGCCAGTAGGCCGGTGTCCAAGTCAACGGTCCAGGCATTAGGATCTTTTGCCAGTAATGCCAACACCACGAAGTTCGACAATTGTGAAAACAGTAGTGAGACAGTGAAGATCAAACTCGCAGAGATGAATTTACCAATGACGATATCTGAATCCCGGGCTGGTAAGGTGAGTAGTAATTCATCGGTCTTTCCACGACGTTCTTCAGACCAAATCCCCATCGTTATCGCAGGGATATAGATCAGCATGATCAATGGCAGGTATTCATTTAGCTGGGATAGATTTGCCAAATTGGCATTAAAGAACTGTTTGGGCCAAAAGGCAGCGAATGACGTCAAAAGCACAAAAACGCACAGAAAAACATATCCAGTCGGGTTACTAAAGTACCCGCGGAAGTTTTGACGTACCACGGCGATAGCTGCATGTCGTGTGTAATTGAGAGGCACAAGAATGCCAGCCAGAATGATCACGATCAACAGATCGCGAAAAATCAGGTCACCCAAAGATACAATTAAGTTGGTTCCGATTTGGTCCATAGTCTGCTATTTACTATTTCCGTTTGTTGGATTTTAGTTTCGTCACGGCGTCAATGCGATTAAATGGTGTCAACAAATTCAGTTTTGCGGCGGAATGCCTGATCTAAGGTTTCACCCGCGTCAGCCAATTTGTTCATTGGCCCGTCGTAAACCAGATGCCCTTCATTGATCATGATGACTCGATTGGCCATCGCTTCCACTTCCTGCATGATGTGAGTAGACAACAGGATAGTTCGGTCTTTCCCAAGACGATTCATCGTATTTCGGACTTCCTGGATTTGATTAGGATCCAAGCCGGCAGTTGGTTCGTCCATGATGAGAACGTCAGGCTCGTGTAACAGCGCTTGTGCCATACCGACACGCTGGCGATACCCCTTCGATAGTTTCCCGATGGCCTTATAGATCACACTACTTAGATCGCACAAATCGACGACGGCTTCGATACGTCCCGCTCTGGCCTGTCGGGACATCCCTCGGGCATCTGCGAAAAACGAGAGTAGGGAATGCGGAGTCATATCGAGGTACAGTGGTCCATTTTCCGGTAGATAACCAAGGTGGCGGGAGCCAGCGATGCGTTCACTGGCCATGTTGTACCCAGCGATGCTGGCAATCCCTTCAGAGGGGGACAGATACCCTGTGAGGATTTTCATCGTCGTGCTTTTGCCAGCACCATTGGGTCCCAGGAAGGCAACAACTTCGCCTCGTTTGATTTGGAAGTTCACGTTTCTTGTGGCCGCGAACTCTCCGTAGAACTTCGAGAGTTGATGCGCTTCAATCATGACCTCATCACTTGGTTCTGTTTGATCGTGACTGATCACTTGTGGTTCAGGTGTTTTGACCGCCGCCACATCTGTTTCTTCAGATGTACTTGCCAGCAATTGTGCTATGGAGTCGTCTTCTGTCATTGGAGATGTTTGCTTGAGTTTTTCGAGTGAGGTTAGAAGGCGGTTATATATAGATTTATATCTTGTGTTAATACGATTTTGGATAGATTCTGGTTCTATACCGTTAACAGAATCTGAACCCTGCGAATTCATTTATCCCGATTTGGAAATCCGTAGGTGGCGATTCCAGTTTTCATCATCAATTCTGGGGAAGTCCGTTCGCAAATGAACCCCTCGAGATTCTTCTCGTTGTAACGCAGAATCAACCATGATACGTGCAATCGTCAGCATATTTTGTAATTCCCACCCCTGCAAACTGGTGTACTGAGCTGGCAGTACATATCGTCTCCAACTGTCGATGGAAGCGAGTGCTTCCCGAAGCGTATTGGCCTCCCGACGCACGCCGACAAATCGCCACATCAAACTCTTGAGTGAATTTGTAATGTCATTCAGGTCCATGACTTCGTTTGTTGATGCAACGTGTGGGTTACTAATCTGACGGGCTTCATAGTGATCTTGCATGTTGGTGGCTGCCAGAGATGCTTGTTGTCCGGCGTGTGCCCCGAAAACTAAACTTTCTAAAAGGCTGTTCGAGGCTAGGCGATTAGCACCATGAAGGCCGCTCGCGGTAACTTCCCCTGCGGCCCACAGGCCTGGTAAGGTTGTGCGTCCAGAGGAATCGACGGTGACACCACCGATCATGTAGTGAGCCCCGGGCCGAACCGGAATACGATCCGAGGTAATATTAATCCCGAACTTTTCACAGGTTCTTGCAATGCCGGGAAATCGGTTTGTGACGTATGACGGATTCAAATGAGATAAGTCTAAGTAGACACATGGGTGCCGAGTCTTTTCCATTTGGGAAACGATGGCTTGAGAAACGATGTCCCGAGGAGCTAGTTCTCCGCGGTCGTCAAATTCCTTCATGAAACGATAGCCATTGTTATCTACTAAATAGGCGCCTTCTCCGCGCATGGCTTCCGTGATCAGATTTCGGCTGCTGCCTGCGATGTAAAGAACCGTTGGGTGGAATTGCATGAACTCCATATCTGATAATTCGGCCCCTGCACGAAATGCCAGAGCATGTCCGTCTGCCGTAGCTACCGGGGGATTGGTGGACTCACGATACAATTGCCCGGCACCACCGGTGCAAAGAATGGTTTGTTTGGCCCACACCATAATCATCTCCTGACCTTGACGGATCAACGCTCCGCGGCAAACCCCGTTTGCGGTCAGCAGGTCAAGTGTAAAGGTGTTTTCCAGAATCCTGATATTGCGGAGTTTGCGAGTCCATTGAATCATGGCTCGGATGATTTCTTTCCCCGTAGCATCTCCCAAAGCATGCAGGATACGATGATGGCTATGCCCGCCTTCACGACCTAATGAAAGTTTACCGGAGTCTTTATCGAAGTTCGTGCCCCACTGCATCAATTCGCGGATTCGGTCAGGCGCCTCTTTGATAACCATTCCAACAACGTCCTGATCACACAAACTACCACCCGCGGTAAGTGTATCCTGAATATGGTTTTCAAAGTTATCTTCGGGATGCATTACACCGGCGATTCCGCCTTGTGCATAATTGCTGTTAGATTGCTGCAGCCGATCTTTGGTTACAATCATCAGGTTATTGGACGGATCAACAGCGTTTGCCGCGCGCAGACCAGCCAGGCCACCACCGATAATCAGAACATCGGTAAAGCGGTGCGCTACTTCCTTAGGATGGAAGGGGACCAGGTAACGAGGTGTTATATCAGGCATCACTGTAAATTCCTGCAGGTAATACTACTCTTAATAGTACGCTACACTGGTTCCAGTACTCCTTACACGTGGAAAGCGACATCTCCTTTTCGCCGCTTTTTAAGGCCTGATGCTGTTGCTGTCCTTACAACCTATTCATCTGATACAGTCGTACCCGTTCG
>MDSW01182562.1_pt1 | contig 13575 bp, 14 predicted proteins | sample 811171 | NCBI WGS metagenome assembly MDSW01 (sample SAMN05326641, study PRJNA326480) | marine metagenome | isolation source: seawater | place: Atlantic Ocean: North West | collected 2012 | reverse complement strand
CAAATAAAGTTTTAAATGATGACTTCAATTTCCCTTTAAGAATTGCTTTTTTCCCAGGAGTATCATGTATGTTTTACTGTGGATTTTGTGGAAGAAATCAGGATGCCAAATACCCTTCAAATTCTGCAGAAATAGGTATTCAACAATTAAAATCTGTAATTAATGAAATAAATATTGGCTCGACAGCAATTTCAATATCAGGTGGTCTTGAGCCTCTTACAAATCCTCATCTCGGAAGTCTTATAACCCATGCTAAAAACAAAGGGCTAAGGGTTCCTTTAATCACTAATGCTTATAGTATGACACCTGGTTATATTAAAAAAAATCCTGGATTATGGGATTTAGACTCACTTAGAGTTTCATTGTATGGCGTTGATGAGAATACATATGATTTTGTTACTAGATCAAGGAAATCTTATAAGATGGTTAGTAGAAATATAATTGAATTTTTAAAGATAAAAAAAATAGAAAATAAGAATGTAAAGCTTGGATTAAACTTTATAATTTTAAAGGAAAACATCAAGGATATCAGGAAATTATGCAGCTTTATACACTATTTAAATAAAGAGTCTGGCTCAGAAATCGATTTTTTAACATTAAGAGAAGATTTTGGGAGTGTTACTGGTCATAACGATGCGTTAGATAAACAGAGAAAATATAGACTTGATGGAATATTAGATTTACAAGATCGGAAATTACTATTGAATGAACTTGCCTATTTAGAGGATTACAAATCAAAAAATTTTCCTAATATTAATATTGATTATGGTTATGCATTAAATGGGTTAATTAACAACAGACTTGATTATTATTTAGTAAGAGCAGAAGATATAGAAGTTACAAAAAGAGGTTATTCCCAGTTATCCGTTGCGATAGATTTATTTGGCGATGTATTTTTATATAGAGAGGCAGGATTTTTAAATAGAGACGGAAATAAAGATTATATAATTGGTAGATTAAATAAAGACAACTCTTTAAAAAGTATAATTTCCAACCACCTTAGAAATTACAACGAAGCATACATAAAAGACTCAAATAGATTTTTAGATTCTTTTGATCATTTATTAACAAAATTGGTAACTCAAGCATCAAAAGATAAAGAGTTTGGTATACCATTTGAAAATGGTCCAATTAAACAAAGATCTGAAACTGTTAGTATTAATTTGGGTAATAACTGGTATTCATAAAAATGAATAATTTCGGATTAGTAGGTTATGGAAAATGGGGAAAAGTTTTAAGCAAAACTATTTCACAAATAGGAAAAATAGATTTTATTAGCAACACAAAAAAAACATATAAAAACAATAAAAAAATAAATTGGTGTTTCATAGCTACGAATGATGGGACTCATTATAAAATAGCAAAATATTTTTTAAAAAAAAAAATACCTGTTATTTGTGAAAAACCATTGTCTAGAAACATTAAAGAAAGCAGAGAATTAATAAAACTATCTAAAAAATATAAAGTAAATTTGTTTATTAATCATGTAGAAATTTTCAAAAAAAAAAAAATTAAAATACTTAAGTCAAATAATATAATAAGAAAAAAAACCTCTGATAATAAAATTAAAGATGTTCTTTGGAAACTTTGCTATCATGATTTATATTTGCTGTATAATCACTTAAAAAACAAAAAACTTAAAATAAAACTGATTTATCTAAAAAATAAACAATTAAAATTTTCTATTTACGATGGATACAGAAACTATATATTCTTATACGATTATCAAAGTAATAAAAAAATACATAAAATAAATAAGACAAATTTTGATACTAGGAAAAACTATTTAAGAAAAATGATCGAAAGTATAATAAGTAATAAAGTTAATTTTGATCTAAATCATAAACAAGCCTTATTTTGTATTAAAACTATTCATTCAATAAATAAAAAAATATTTTGAATATATGAAAAAAAGAATTTTAATCACAGGTGGAACAGGAACTTTTGGTAAAGCATTTGTTAAATACTCACTTAACAAAAACAACATTGAAAAAATATTTGTATTTTCAAGGGACGAAATGAAGCAATGGAATATGCACAAAAATTTTCTCAATCATTCAAAAAAAATATCTTATGTAATAGGTGATGTAAGAGATTATGAAAGAATTAATTCTGTAATAAGAGATAATAAAATTAATTTTATTATACATGCGGCTGCAACTAAAATAGTTTTATCTGCTGAACTAAATCCAGAAGAGTGCATCAAAACAAATATTAATGGGGCCATGAATGTTATTGAAGCTGCTAAGACAAATAAAGTCAAAAAAGTTATCGCTTTGTCTACAGATAAAGCTTCAAGTCCGATAAATTTGTATGGATCTACAAAATTAGCATCAGATAAATTATTTATTTCTGCTAATAGTAATTTTAAAGGATCAACAACTTTTTCAGTAGTGCGCTATGGTAACGTTATGGGATCAAGAGGATCTGTAATACCTTATTTTTTGAGTCTTAGTAACAATCAAAGACCTCCAATTACAGACTTGAAAATGACACGTTTCATGATTTCCATAAAAGATGCAATAAGTTTAGTTTTTAAAGCCATGGATAAATCTGTTGGGGGTGAAGTATTTGTAAAAAAATCACCTTCTATGAGAATTGTTGATCTAGCTAAAGCAATAAATTATAGAGCAAAACCAAAAATAACTGGAATAAGGCCAGGTGAAAAATTACATGAGCAAATGATAGGGATAGATGAGTCAAATTATACATATGAGTTCAAAGATTATTTTATAATTATTCCAGCAATATTTGATAAAAAAAAATATACGAGAATTTTAAAAAATTCAAATAAGGTTAAATCAAATTTCGTATACTCTTCTGATTTTAATACTCGATGGTTAACAAAGAATAAATTTAAAAAATGGTTAACTGATTATTTAAAAAATCAAGACAACTTAAATTGAAACAAAAAATTCTTATTTTAGGTGGCAGTAGCTTAGTATCTGTAAATATTGCTTTTTTTTTTAGAAAAAAATTTAATTTGTTTTTAGCTTGTAATACAAAAAAACCAAAAATAACTCACTCAAATAACTTCTTTACAAAATTCAATTATAAAGATTTAAATTTTTTTATTACTAAAATAAAGCCTGAAATAGTAATAATTTCTTCTGCTAATACAAATATAGAAAATTGCGAAAAAAATAAAAAAAAAACTTTAATTTTAAATTTCGAACTTGTTAAAATAGTTTCAAAATTGTCAAAAATACATAAATTTAAAGTTATTTTTTTTTCAACTGATCAAGTCTATGAGAGTAAAGAATATCTATCTAATGAGAGTAGCGGTATAAAAGCATTAAATTATTATTCAAAATCAAAAATCCTTGCTGAAAATTATATAAAAAAAAATTTACAAAATTATTTAATACTTCGAACTAATTTTTTTGGTTACGGCCCAAATTATAGAAAATCTTTCAGTGATTTAATTATTGAAAATAGTAATAAAAAATTACTAAAATATTATTTCGTAGATAATAAATTTTCATCAATTTATTTACCATATTTAATCAGATCTTTAGAAAAGTTAATAAGAAAAAAGGCGTCTGGAGTTTATAATCTTTGTAGTCCTAATTATTTGAGTAAGTACGAATTTGCAATTGAAATGAGCAAAAGATTTAATTTAAATATTAATTATATTAAAAAAGGGTATTTAAAAAATGCAAAACTAATAAAAAGACCATTAAACATGAGTATGAGTAATAAAAAGCTTGAAAAAAAAATAAATTTTAAAATTCCGAAGATACAATTTCAAATATCCTTAATGAAAAAAGATTATAATAAAGAATATTTTTTGTTCATGAAAAATTTAAAAGTAATAAGGAAATGAAAAAAATAGAATTTAATTGTCATTTGTGTGGATCTACTGATTTTAGAAAAATCGCTAATTATAAATCTATTAATAAAATATTTGAAAAAAAAAATATTATAGAGTGCGAAAGATGCTCTATAAAATTAATTTATCCTATTCCTGATGAAAAAAAATTAAAAGAATATAATGAAAATTATTTTTTGAATGCACATAAAGATCTTAAATTAGATAAAATTGCTGAAACTTATTTTAATTGTATTGCAAAATGTAGAGTTAACTTTCTTGAAAGTTTTTTAAAAAAAAAAAAATATAAATATTAAGCAAGTATTGGAAATAGGTCCTGGGAAAGGTCACTTCTATAAAAATTTTATAAAAAGCAACAGTGTAATGTATTCTGTCTTAGAGCCAGATGTAAATTTACAAAAAGTATTACAAGAAAAAAATATAAAAGTTTATAAACAATATGAGCAAATTTCAGAAAATCAATATGATTTAATTATCTTCTCTCACGTACTTGAGCATATCAGTAATCCAAATGATTTTTTAAAAAAAATTAATAAATTTTTAAGAAAGGGTGGAGTTATTTTTTTGGAAGTACCATGTTTAGATTATCTTTATAAAGATTTGGTAGAGCCACATATTTTTTTTTATGATAAAAAATCGTTGTCAAACTTGTTAAATAAAAATGATTTTAAAAAACATAATATTTTTTACTTTGGAAAAAAAATTAAAGAAATGGAAAATAACCACCTCAACAAACAATTTAAATTCAAGTTTACTAATCTTTTATTAAGATTAAATCTAGATTTTTTGATAAATTGTAAAAATGAACATGAATATGCTTTTTTAAAAAATAAAAATGAAAAAATAATTGCTAATATGTATGAAATGAATTCCTCTAAAAATGAACCATCTTGGTGGATTAGAGCATTAGCTATTAAAAATTGACTTAATCTAAACCAATATTAACTATAAAAGATTTTTGAGATTTTCCATATCTAGCATGTTCCAATAAAGAAATATTAATATTACTTTTTAACCATTCATCTACTGCTTTTTGCTGCCCTTTATTTTTCATCCCTTTATACGTGAACCAATCATCAAAAATTATGACTGTACCATTTTGAAGTAAAGGAGTTATGAACTTTAGCACAGTTCTAGTTGATGATAATAAATCACAATCAATCATTATAATTGCAGCTTTATTTAAATTATGAATTTTTAATAATTCATTATTAAGAGTTTCATCATAGAAACCTTCACATACTACAACTTTTGACAAATCAACATTATTGTATTTACAAGCTTTTATAAAAAATTCTTTAGATGATTTAAATCTACCTTCATGGAATCTAGGATGTTTTGCATCTTCTTTATTTTCTTTAGGCAATCCCTCAAAAGAATCAAATGCAAAATATCTTATGTCATTTTTAATATTTAATCGTTGAAAATTTAAATTTGCTGTTTCTTTTTTTTCAAAAGAAAACTCATTAAATCTTTTAGAGCTCCATTTTTTTGCGTCTTCACAAACCTTATAAGCCTCTATAAAACTTGACCCCTGAAAAACACCAAATTCTAAATAATCGCCATCAATATTTTCAGAAAAAACAAAATCTGCAGCAAGGTATATAGGTTGAAAATTTTTTTTTAAAACAAAATTTCTATTAATTATAGGATTTACGAGATTAGATAAAATTTTAAGTATTTTTCTGATGTAAACTTTAATTATATAAACCATTTATTTTAAGTTTTTGATATACATACTTAACATATTATGAAAAAAAAAACTAAATGTATCTTTAGTGGTAGCTTCACACAATGGTAAAAAAAAGTTACCAAAATTACTCAACTCAATTAAAAGTAATAGATTGCAACCTAAAGAAATTATTATCTGTGGTACAAATAAGAGTGATATCAGTTTAATTAAAAAAAAAGACCTTAAATTATTAAATGTTAATTTTATAATTTCAAAGATAAAGAATCAAGTTTTACAAAGAAAAAAAGCTATAGAAAAAATAACCGGAGAATATATTCTTCAACTTGACGATGACATAGTATTAGAAAATAATTTTTTTAATTTTTTAAATTTTCATATAAAAAAAAAGAAAAAAAATATCATAACAATGTCTCTTGTAGTTATTCCCAATTTAAAAGAGCAGGCTTATCGATGGAATATATATTTTAGAAATAATTTGTATTTTAGACTTTTGATGAGAATTTTTAATTATGGAAAAAGGATAAAGTATATGTCAATACTTCCATCAGGTAGAATATGTCCCTATCTACCCGATGCTTTTATTAAAAGTACACGAGTATTAAAAAAACTTGAGTGGACAAATAGCTTGATTTGCTATCATAAATCAGCACTTAAATATTTTGATAGTAAATATGATTTCAATAATAAAAAATCTTATTATGAGGACGTTATATTTAGTCACAGTCTTTATAAAAAGGGTTTTAAGCTTCAAATTGACCCTAAATTAAGAGCAATTCATCCATATTTTAATCAATTGGATATTAATACTCATTTAAGAACTTTAAAAACTCAATATTTTATAGTTAAAAAATTTAAAAAAAATTATTTTTTATTTTTATTAGATGTTTTTTTATCAACAATTTTTTTAATTTTAAGAAAAAATTAAATATGAATTTAAAGTCTTATGGTCATGCTACACTTTCATTCGAAAAAGAGGGTAAATCACTTTTTATAACTGATCCTTGGTTGATTGGTTCATGTTATTGGAGAAGTTGGTGGTTACAACACTATCCTTCAGATTTAGATTTATCTATTCTATCAAATACAGATTTTGTATTTTTAACTCATGAACATTGGGATCATACACATTTACCCACCCTTAAGAAATATTTTTTAAATAAAAAGATATTAATACCAAAATTTAATTCTAAAAGATTAAGAGATTCATTAAGAAAAAACTTTCAAGTAGAAGAAATTACTCCAAATAAGTGGTTTAGTATTAATGAAGTTAATTATATGTCTATTCCAATGTATAACGATGATAGTATTTTATTATTTCAATATAAAAATTATCTTGTTTGTAACATAAATGACTCAAAACCTACACCACAAATTTTAAACAAAATAAAAGAATTTAAAAAAAATAAAAAATTAAAAATGATACTTATGCAAAGCTATGCACCGGCATCAATAAATAATTCATTTATAGAAAAAAATTCAAAACGAATTATTCTCAAATCAAAAGTAGATTACGCAAAATATGTAATGAAAATAAGTAAGAAACTAGAAGCTTCATATTTCGTTCCGTTTGCAAGTCAGGCAGTATTTTCTAGGCCTGATAGTGAATGGGCGAATAATTTTAAAAGTTCTTGGAGTGACTTAAATCATTACTGGAATATAAATACTAAACTTCTTAAAAGTTATATTAATTTTGATTTTCATAAAGAGGAATATGGAACTTACGTAAGTAAATTTATAAAATCTGAAAAAATGAATGACCTTGCTAAATTAAAATATGAAAATAACCAAAACATTAAATTTAATGAAAATGATCTAAATTACTTTTCTTATATCGCAAGTTCTGTGAGGTATTTATTGTTTATAATATATCCTTTTGGAATAAAATTCAATTTAAGCAATAATTATTATAACTATAGTTTTCTGAAAAAAAAATTTTTGAAACTAAAAAATAAACCAAAAAGTTATTTAGAAATGCCAGTTAATGAGTTTATTGAGTCAAACAAAAACTTTCAATTTACTGATTTAGGCACATCATTTGTTATGAAAATACATGTTAATTCTAAATTAAATATTATTCAGACATATTTATTATTTATTTTTTTAACTTTTTCTGAAAAAGGATATTTTTCAAATTACAAAAATTTATTAAAACAAATTAGTTTGATATGGAAAAATTTTTTTCCAAAAAAAATTTTTTAGTATTTATTATTTATAAATCTACTTGCTGATCCTTTAAATGAATATGAAAAATATTTTGGAATAAATCTATTATAATTTTTACCTTCTATATTTATAACTCTAATTCTTGAAAAGTAATTTTTTTTTATACTTTTTAATATCTCTCTTTCTTTTCCTTCAACATCTATTTTAAGAACATCGATTTTTTTTGATTTTAAAAAAATTTTTTCTAATATACTATTTATAGAAACTAATTTAATTATTTCATAATCAGCATTTTGAATTTTTATAATAGAGTCGTTAACCCCAGATTTAGACAAATAAAGTTTCGACTTTTCATTTTTGTTTGAAACTCCTATTTTTTTTAAAATAATATTTTTTTTAAATATTTTCGTATTTATTTTTTGTTTTTTAAAGTTTTTTTCAGAGGGCTCAAAAGAATAAATTTTACAGGTTGGGTTTCCTATAAACCAATACAAGGAAGATATACCAATATTAGATCCTATATCGATTACTACTTTTATCTTTTTGGGTTTAAAATAATCTTCTCTACAAAATACTAGATTTAGGGTCGAAAAATCATCAATATTATATACTTTTATTTTGTATTTATTCATTAGTGTTATTGTTTTGGGATAATTTCCAATTGAAAAAAACTCATTAACCATGGCTCTTATGGGATTTTTATGAACTAAAAAGAATTTTTTTATTATATTAAATATATTTAATGAAATTAATTGTTTAAAAATCTCATGAATATAACGTTTTCCGATTTTAATCATTTTAGTTATTTAATAATGTATAAGATTAAAATAATAAACCTTAATCTATAAATATGAAAAAAAAAATTTTAATTTCTGCTGCAAATGGTGTTGTCATGGAATCTTTAGTTAAATGTTTAAGAAAATCATTTTATGTAATAGGCATAGACTCTCAAAACTTGGGTAACGCAAAAAATTATTGTGATGAATTTTATTTATCACCAATTGGTAAGTCTAAAAATTTTATAAATTTTTTAAATAATTACGGTAAGAAAGTCGATTTTATTTTTTTATATGTTGATGAGGAAATAATTAATATAAATAAAAATAGAAAAAAACTTACTAATATCATTAATAAAATAATTTTATCAGATTTTAAAACAATTGATATATGCACTAATAAAAGAAAAACAATTGAATTTTTTAAAAATAAAAAAATAAATTTACCTAGTGAAAATTATTCAAAAAATATGATTGCAAAACCGATATATGGTAGAGGGAGTAAAAATATATTTTATGTAAAAACAAAAAAGGAATATGATTTTTTTAAAAAAAATAAAAATTACGTAGTTCAAAAATTAATAAGTGGAAAAGAGTATACCACTGACTGCTTGTTTAATTCTAATGGAGTTTTAATTTTTAGTCTTACAAGAGAAAGAATGATACATAGAGGTGTAAGTATAATTGGTAAAATAGTCAATGATCAAAAAGTTAAAAAAGAGGTAATTAAAATTTCTAAATTTATGAATTTCAATGGACCAATTAATATCCAATTTATTAAGAGTAAGAATGGAAAAATTTGGTTAATAGAAATTAATCCAAGACTTTCTGGAAGTATAGAGTTTTCAATGAAAGCAGGTTTTAATCCTTTTCTTTATTATAAAAAAAACAAAAAAAATTTTAAGATTAAATATGGAATGATCTTAAAAAGATCCTTCAATCTATCGTTTTGATGAAGTTATCAAAAATAGAAAATCTTAAAAAAAAAATTCAAAAATATGAAATAATCATATTTGATCTTGATGACACAATATATGGCCAAAAACATTTTGATACACCTGCTTTAAAGTTAGTTGCAGAATATCTTTCTAAAATATTGGAATTAAGTCACTCTAAAGTTTTTTTAGATATTAGAAAATTAAAAAAATTAAAAAGAGGAAAACATCCAATTCTAATTTTTAATAAATACTTAAATAAAAAAAAGATTAACAATAAAAATAATATAATTAAAAATTCAGTTAAAATATTTCAAACTTATAATTGTAAAAATTTAAAATATATTCCATCATTAAAATCTTTAATAAGAAATTTAAGTAAGAATAAGGATCTATTTATTGTGACAAATGGACATGTGGCTAGACAAAAAAGAAAAATAAAATACTTAGGTATAAATAATTATTTTAAAAAAATTTTTATTCTAGATGGAATTAAAAAAAAAATTAAACCATCAACTGAAAATGTAAATTATTTGGTTAACTTTATAAAAAAAAGACCAAAAAAAAATGCAGTATTTGTTGGTGATAATAAAAAATCAGATAAACTTTTTGCTGATAATTTGAAAATAGATTTCATATATTTCGAATTTCCTGATTAAATTTAAAAAATATACTGTATTATTAATGTACACTTCTCAATTTACCCCTGTCAACTTTGCCATTATTGTTTAAAGGGAATTTTTTCAGTGCAATAATTTTTTTTGGTATCATGTATTTTGGTAAATAATCGCATAAACTTTTCTGAATCTTCTTTTCGTCAAATTCTTCAAAATAATTTATTATTGCTATAATATCTTCTCTATATCCAGTAACTTTTTTTAAGCAATAAGCTTCGTTTATATTTTTAATTTTTCGAATATTTGTTTCTATGTCAGATAGATCGACTCTATAACCAAATATTTTAATAATATTTTTGTTTCTTCCTTTACATATAAATATGTTTTTAAATTTAATAACTCTATCTTCAGTATTATACCAATTTAAATTGTTGGACTGATAAAATTTATTTTTATTTTGAGACTTTTCTAGATAACCTTTTGAAACAACATCTCCTCCTATGTGTAATATTTTATCTTTTAATTTATATTTGATACTATTAAAAATTTTTCCTATAGGTACTAAATTATATTTTTGAAAAGTTATAAGATCTTTTTTTTTGCATTTATGAAAAAAAACCCAATTTGAAAGTTCAGTTGAACCATAACAATTATACAAGTTATTTATCTTCATGTTATTAAATAAATATCTCAATTGATTTAAATAAAATGTTTCTCCAGTAATTATCATTAATTTAATTTCTTCCTTTAAATTAAGTTTTTTATAAAGACCCGAGATTCTCTGTATCGAAGAAGGAACAGTTATTAAAACATTTATACTATTTTTTTTTAGATGATCTATAATTTCAGTTTTTTCAAAAAAAGTTTTGGCTGGACAAAGTGCCGATCCAAAAAAAACAGCAGGAAAATAAATATCAAAAAAAATACTAAAAGAGGTTTCATGATAATCTCCAAAAATTAATTTTTTTGAAATATTTTTATATAAGTGTTTTTTTTGAAGAAAAAAATCTTTTATATAATTGTAATGGCTGATTTTTGTTCCTTTGGGGACACCAGTTGAACCAGAAGTGTAGTAGATCATTGCTGTATTATTGTAGTCTTGAATTGAATTGGTAAGGATAGTTTTTCTTGATATGCTAAACTTATTGATTTCTTTTATATTTTTAATATTAAATTTTTTTTTTAATTTATTAAAAATTATTTTTTCTTCAAAATTGTCATAGATGAAATAATCAATTTTAATATTGCTCAACATCGAAATAATTCTTTTTACTGGGGTATTTTTGCTTATTGGTATGAAAACATTATCTGATAAGAAAATAGCTTGAATTAACGAGTAAAGCTCTTCTGATTTATCACAATAAACCACAATATTTAATCTTTTTTTATTTTGTTGAAAAAATTTTATGAATTTTTTGATTTTGTTAGAAGCATTTTTATAAGAAGTTCGATTATTGTTATAAATGTAAAAAATATTATTTTTTGAAAAATTTTCAATTACTTTGTTATAATATTTATTACAAAGCGATGTAATTTTATTTTTTTGAAATAACATTTATAATATCTTGATAGCTTTCAATATTACTTATTTGTTTTGTGTCTAATTTTAGATCAAATTTCTTTTGTAATGCTATTATTAATTCAACATGGCGCATTGAATCCCACTCAAAACTTTGTCCTCTCTTTATATTAGAAAGTTCAGTTTTTTTAATTTGAAAAAACTCAGAAAAAAAATCATCAAGATCCTCATTGGTTATTTTTTTCATAAATTTACTCATTCCTTTCAAATGCTAAAATTGGCTTGTTCGCGAGGTAAACAGAGTTTGATTTTATTCTACCTGATATAACTGATCCAGCACCAATAATTGCCCCTTTTTCAATATGTGTTCCTGGTAAAATAACTGTGTTAGCACCTATCCAATTATTCCCTTCCAAAATAATACTATATTTGTCATCTTTGTAAGGAATTGCTATAGACGAATACCCTTGATCTCTAATATCCTGATTTTTTTTATTATATTTGTGATTTTCTGTTCTTAAATAAACGTTAGGTCCAATTGCAACATTATCACCAAAATATATTCCATAGAAATTTCCACAATTGATATAAGTAAAGATGTTACAAGAGAATCTGTCACCAACTGTAACTAATTCTGGATTGGTAACCCTAAAACCATGCATTAAATTTAAAGATTTTCCTCTTTTTTTAAATTTTTTACCAAAATGCCAATTTCTCAGAGATATACCTGCTGTTGTATCAGGGTAATAAATAATTAAATTTTCAATTAGATTAGAAATTTCTTTTATGATACCTAAAAATATTCTTTTAATTACATTCATTAGAGCTTTAATATCTATATAGAATTTTAATAGAATACATGTAATATAATTAAATTAGTATTTTATGATAGTAAAGTTATAAATTAAATATGTATTAATTAAAGCAAAATTATTCTATTTATAACATTAAATGAAATTTTCAAACAAAGATAAAATTATTGTATTTGTTGCTCATCCAGATGATGAAATATTGGGGTGTGCTGGAACTTTGCTCAATGCTGTAAAAATGAAATCAAAAATAAAATTAATTTATTTCGGAGAAGGTGTATCGTCTAGATTTCCTATCGGCCAAGAGTTATCAAAAAAAAGTTTGAAAGCTCAAAGAGTAAGAGAGAATGAGGCCAAAAAATCTTTAAAAATATTAGGAATTAAAGATTTTAAGTTTGGAAATAAATTTTGTACTAAATTCGATAAATATCCTTTGTCAGAATTTATATCAGAAGCAGAACAAATTATTGATAGTTTTAAACCTAATATAATTTTTACTCATAATAATAGAGACCTTAATATTGATCATGGAATTGTTTATAAAGCTATCATGACTGCAACTAGACCAAGAATTGGAAACAAAATTGAACAGGTATTTAGTTTTGAAGTGCCTTGTAGTTCTAATTGGATTTATGAGGATAAATTTAACCCCAATGTATTTGTAGATATTTCCAAGACTATTAAAATTAAACAAAAAGCATTTAATGTATACAAAAATGAGATTAAGCCTTTCCCTTTTCCTAGATCTAAGATTGGAATCGATACTTTAGCTAAATTTAGAGGAATGCAATCAGGTCTAAAATACGCTGAAGCTTTTAAGTTAGAAAGAGGAATTTTTTTTTAATGAAATAAGTGTGATTTATATTCATTTCCTAATAATTTTGAAAAACCTGTAGAAATAGAATTAATGTATCTAGTAATTAAATTTTTATTTTTAAAATATTTTGTAACTATTCTTATTTCGTAAACTTCTTCATCTGAAAAAAATTTTTTTAAATTACAAGCATCTATTAAATCAAATTTATTATATAATAATAGTATAAGAATATATTTTGCCATTTTTGAAGAATTAAAATTTTCGTTTGCAAATTCAGGAGAACGTAAAAAAAGCGCATCAGCAAAAACGATTTGTCCAAACGAATTTTCTTCTTCTCTTTCCCATCTTTTTATTATTGGAAAATCTATTAATTCAAATTCCTTATCATCTAGAAACTTATGTATATCACCGAAT
>MDSW01082297.1_pt1 | contig 13575 bp, 7 predicted proteins | sample 811171 | NCBI WGS metagenome assembly MDSW01 (sample SAMN05326641, study PRJNA326480) | marine metagenome | isolation source: seawater | place: Atlantic Ocean: North West | collected 2012 | reverse complement strand
CCATCACCTACCGCAAGGGCGGCAGCGTGCTGAACATGTTCGAAACCTATCTCGGCGAGGAGGAATTCCGCGAAGGCATCCGCTTGCACATGCGCCGCTTCGCAGATGGCGTGGCAAATGCCGATGACTTCATGCAGAGCCTGGCAGACGGGTCTGGCCAGCCGGGCATCGTGGATGCCTTTACGAGCTATATCAATCAGCCCGGCATTCCGGAGCTCGATGTCCAGGTCTCCTGCCCGGCCATCGATGCGGGGCTGATCACAATCACGCAGAGACGCTACGCACCGCTCGGCTCGGACATCGACACAGACACGCAGACCTGGGGCGTTCCCTTCGCAGCCCGCATCAAGAGCGCAAATGGCGATGTCGTTGTACGCGAGATGCTGACCGGCAAGGTCAGCGAGATCGCGATGGATGGTGGCTGCGCCGACTGGGTGATGCCGAATGCGGGCGGCGCCGGCTATTGGCGCTTCCGGACCAATGAGGACAATCTGACGGCCCTGACCGCCGCCTTTGATGAACTCGCTGCTGGCGAACAGATCATGTTCGCAGACGCGCTGACCTCCGGCTTCAGCTCCGGCCATATCAGCACGGCCTCCCTGCTCGCCGGCCTCGAAGCGACGGTCAGCGGGCACCCGCGCGCCGTGTCACAACCGCTGGGCGTGATCGGCACGCTCTCCAGCATGCTGACAGAAGAGGAGCGGACAAGGCTGCAGGCCTGGGTGCAGGATACTTACGGCCCGCTGGCGGAGTATCTCGAATCCCGTCCGGCAACTGCGCTCAGCCAGCAGGAACTCCTCCTGCGGGACGAACTGAACGACATGCTGCTGCAGCATGGTCAACAATCCGAGGCACGTGCTGCCCTGCTGGCGCGTGCCTCGGCCTATGTCGGCCTGAATGGCGAGCCTGACCCTAAGGCGATCACCCCGTCAGACCTTACCGCCGCCATGATGGTGGGGATCATGGATGGCGGACGTCCTTTCTACGATGCGGCACTGGAATTGGTACGCGCCTCCGACGACCAGACTCAGCGGCGTACGATCCTCAGCGTCATCACGCAGCGTGGGAACGAGGACATTCTGGCGGACATCATGAAGACGGTTCAGGGCGACGGCTTCAATGCCGATGAACTCTACACCGTCATGACGGCCGCGATGCAGAACAGCCGCGCGAAAGACTCCGCCTGGTATCTGTTCCAGGCCAGCTTCGACAATTTCCTTCCCCGCCTGCCGGAAATCCGGAAACCGCAAATCGCGGGCGTTGCCGGAAATTTCTGCGAAGCCGACAAGGCTGCCGAAGCAAAAGCCTTTTTCGACGGCAAGGCCAGCCTGATCCCCGGATATGAGCGCTCGCTCGCCCAGGGCATGGAACGCGCGGCGCTGTGCAGTGCACTGAAAGGTACGGTCCAGGCGGATGTCAAAGCCGCCTTCCAGGAGTAAGCATGAAAGGCCTGTCCGGAGTTGTCCGGGCAGGCCTAGTTGCGCATGAACTGACGCACGGCGTCCGATGCAAGCGCGAACTTGGCGAAGGACCAGCCCCGGTCCTTGCCGAGGGCACCCAGATCGTTCAGCAGCGCCCTGCGGGCATCATTACGCTCATTGAGCCAGGCCTGAGCGCCACCGGCGGCGATTGCCTTCTCGGTCGCATCGGCCTGCATCCGGACGAGTTCCGCAATCAGGCGGCGGCCGGCAACACGGTCCCAATAGTTTGCCTTGCTGAGGCCGTCACGGGCGGCCGCACGCAAGCGGTCCATGCGCAGCTGATCGCCGATCGTATAAAAGGCTTCGCCAACCTCCGAAACCTTGTGGCCGGACCGCGCCGCCAGATCGACCACGAGGAGGCCTTGGGCGAAATGTCCCATGGCGGCAGCCCAGCGTGCGAGATCTTCCGGTGCATCCCGGCGGACCAGCGCCCGCGTCGTGCGCTCGATCCGCGCCGATGGGAATGGCGAATGGATATCGGCCAGCGCAGCCTTGAATTCTCCCAGCGGTGCTTCCGTCTGCGCCACAGCCTCTCCGACACTCTGCGATGCGTGAACGGATGAGACGAACCAGACGGCGGCTTCGGCCATCGCATTCGCGGCCAGGAGACGAAGATCCGTCTGCACTTCCGCCGCAACCTTGTTGTCGAGCGCGTCGACTTCATTCTTGAAGCTCTCGAAATGCAGCACGGCGCGTGCGGCTTCAAGACCGCGGATTGCCGCGGCATTGTCCGCATTGGCCACTTCCCGCAGGCGCAACAGGGCAACAGGTCCCGCCATGTCGAGTGCCCGGTTGGCAATCACCGTCGCGATGATCTCCCGCTTCAGGCGATGGTTCGCCATCGCATCCTCGAACCCGTCGATCGGTTTCGGGAAGTAGGCTTTCAGCACACTATGGAAATATGGATCGTCCGGCAGGTCGGACGCGACGATATCGTCAAACAGCGTGATCTTGGACCAGGCGAGCAGAACGGCCATTTCCGGCCTCGTGAGCGCTTGTCCCTGTTCGGCGCGCACTTTCATGTCCCCGGCGTCCGGAAGGCCTTCCAGCTCCCGGTTCAGGACACCCCGCCCTTCCAGATAGACCATCAGCCGCTCCAGCGCATCATGGTCTGCCTGCGCCGTGGCCTCTGCAAGTGTCAGTGCGAAGGTCTGGTCGTAGTTGTGCCAAAGCACATGCCGCGCCACGTCGTCCGTCATGTCGGCCAGCAGCTTGTTGCGCGCGTCCGCCTTCAGGTCTCCGGCGCGGATCGCCTCTGCCGCGAGGATCTTGATGTTCACTTCGTGGTCGGAGGAATCGACACCAGCGGAATTGTCGATGGCATCGGTATTCACGCGGCCGCCATTCTGGGCGAACTCGATCCGCGCGGCTTGCGTCATGCCGAGGTTCGCCCCCTCGCCGACAACTTTGGCCTTCAGCTCCCGGCCATCGACGCGAATGGCATCATTTGCCCGGTCGCCTGCTGCAGCATGGGTTTCGGAAGACGCCTTGGCATAGGTGCCAATGCCGCCGAACCAGAGAAGGTCGGCTTCTGTCTTCAGCAGCGCATGGATCAGTTCGTCCGGCGTTACGGCGTCTTTCGCAATCCCTGTCAGTGCCTTGATCTCATCCGTCAGGGTGATGGACTTGGCGGACCGCTCAAATATGCCACCGCCCTTCGAGATCAGCGCCGCGTCATAATCGGCCCAGCTCGATCGTGGCAGATCAAACAGGCGCTGACGCTCGGCGAGATTCTTCTTCGAGTCCTTCGGGTCCGGATCGATGAAGATATGCATATGGTTGAATGCCGCCAGCAACCGGATTTCCGGCGAGAGCAGCATGCCATTGCCGAACACGTCACCGCTCATGTCGCCGACGCCGATAACGGTGAATGGCTCGGTCTGGATGTCCTTGCCCATTTCGCGGAAGTGGCGCTTCACGGCCTCCCACGCACCGCGCGCCGTGATGCCCATCTTCTTGTGATCGTACCCGGCAGAGCCGCCGGACGCGAACGCGTCGCCGAGCCAATGCCCCATCTCTTCACTGATGGCGTTCGCCGTATCGGAGAAAGTCGCCGTTCCCTTGTCGGCCGCGACGACGAGGTATGGATCCTCGCCATCCCAGACGACCGTGTTCGCGGGATGGGTGAGATCGCCATCGATGAGATTGTCCGTCACGCCCAGAAGCGACCGGATGAATTCCTTGTACGCGTCCCGTCCGCTCTCGAACCAGGCATCGCGGTCAGACCGGTCAGCCAGCTGTTTGGGATAGAAGCCGCCTTTGGAACCCACCGGCACGATTACGGCATTCTTCACCTGCTGTGCCTTCACGAGACCAAGCACTTCAGTGCGATAGTCGGACGCCCGGTCCGACCAGCGCAGGCCGCCTCGTGCCACCGGTCCGAAGCGGAGGTGAACACCCTCCACTTTCGGGCTCGACATGAAGATTTCGCGATAGGGCTTCGGCTCCGGAAGATCCTCGATTTCGCGGCTGGCGATCTTGATCGAGATGAAGGAACGCGGATCACCTTTCTCGTCCCGCTGATAATAGTTCGTGCGCTGAATCCCCATGATGAGATCCGCAAGACGGCGCAGGACCTGATCGTCGGCCAAGGCTGCAACATCGCGGAGCGATTCGTCAATCGCACCCCGAAGCGCCGCACATGCCTCGCGGCGTTCATCGAATGTCATGTCGCTTGCCGGATCAAAACGTACGGCAAACAGGTCCAGCAGCTGGCGGGCAATCGCCGGATAGGCCGAAAGGGCCGCTTCCTGGACTTCCTGCGGCTGCTCCATGCCGCTCTGCCGGCGGTATGCGGCGAGCGTTCGGATCAGGGCCGCCTCACGCCAGCTTGCGCCTGCCGTCAGGACCAGCCGGTTGAACCCGTCATTCTCCGCAAGGCCGCTCCAGACCGACACGAACGTGTCTTCCAGCGTTTCGTGTATCTGCTCGAGATCGAGCGGCACGCCGGACAGGGTCCGCATGGAGAGATCGTGGATCCAGTAGACTTCGGGCGCGTCATCGACGGGCTTTTCCGTCGGGCGCACAGGGTATCCCGTCTCGAAGGCAACGAAGAAACCCATGCGTTCAAAAATTGGCACGCACGCTGACAGGGGGATCGAGCCATTGCGGGCATAGATCTTCACCCGAATCTTGTCGTCGGCATCGCTGTCATTGCGGAATGCGCGGGCAAGGATCGGCCGCTCCGCCGACAGGTTTGCCATCGCGGAAACGTCCCGCATCGCCTCTGCCGGTGAAAAGGCTTCGCGATAGGCCGCGTTGAAACCGCCAATAAAGGCGCGGGCACCTTCATGTGCATCATCGCCAAGCCCGGACGTGATCAGCGCCTCACGGAAACCCTGATCCCAGGTCCGCGCCAGTTCTGCGATGCGTTTCTCAAGCGCTTCCTGATCCGGCTTCGGATGTCCGGGATCCAGCGCAATCTCGAAATGGACCCGCACGAGCGTTTCGGAATCGAAGTACGGTCGGAAGCCGGTGAGCCGGCCGTTGTAGGCCGTCACAAGTTCATTCGCGATCCGCTGGCGTAGCGCCGTGTCGTACGCCTCACGCGCAACATAGACGATCGCCGTCACGAAACGGTCGAACTGGTCGCGCCGCAGGAACAGGCGTGTACGCGGACGCCCGATCAGGTGAAGCGCGCCCATGATGATCGGGTACAGGATCTTCGAGGATGTCTGGAACAGCTCGTCCCGCGGCCAGGTCTCGAGCAGATTGGTCAGTGCCTTCTCGGTATGCCCGCCAGCGGTCGCGCCGGAGGCATCGATGATCTTCTCGATCCGCTTGCGGATCAGCGGGATGGACCGGGCCGTATCGTCATAGGCTTCCGCAGTGAAAAGACCCAGGAAACGGACTTCGCCATTTACCCGGCCGTTCTCGTCATACTTCTTCACACCGATATAATCGCACGGCACGCGGCGGTGAACGCGGCTGGTCAGCGTCGATTTCGCAACCAGCAGCGGATAGGGCTCCGCCAGCAATTCGCCGATTTCGGGTGTCAGGACCAGCGGCTCGGCCTCCCGGGAAAGAACGTTGAGTTCTTCATCTCTCAGGATACCTAGGTTCGACCCTTCGACCATGATTGGCTCTTCCGGCAGGACATGACCGTCTGAATCCGTCTCGAACTCATATTCGCGGCAGCCCAGGAAGACGAAATGCTCCCGCGACAGCCATTCCAGAAATGCAATCGCCTCGCCCCGGTCTTCGGCCTTCAGGTGTTTCAGGGAAGACAGCCGCGCGATTTCGCCCTTCATGCGTTCGCGCATCGGCATCCAGTCTGCGACCGCGGCGGCATTGTCCGTCAGCGACCGGCGGGCCCCCGCCTCAAGGCGCTCAGCTTCCTTGCGGGTCAGTACAGGAAGGTGAATCTGGATGACCGATACCTGGCGCCCGTCAGTTGTTTTCACAATCGGGTGGAACAGTGTGCGCACTTCGAACCCCTGCGCCGCACATTCTCCCAACAGGGAATCGACGAGGAAGGGCATGTCCGGCCCGCAGGCTTCGAGCATGCTGCGGGAGAGGCTTCCGGCGGCCCCCTTGCCGTCCAGGAGGATGCGCACGTCCTGCGTGCCCGGCTTCACCGTTTCCGCCCATTCCCAGAGAGACTTGCCGAGACATTCGAGGTCTGCATCTGTCAGACCCCTCAGATCTTCATGGCCGGACTCCAGCCGAATCTGGTCAAGCACCTGCTCGAACGGAGCGGCGAGGGTGGTTTGTGCTGTCATGAGAAAGCTCGCAAGGAATCTGTACGAATTTGGTCCGGTCTAACCTGAGCCGGACGCTGCGACAACCAATCAGTTACAAATGAAACCGGTTTGAGGCACCAGATGATCGCTTGACTGATAAATCTATCAGAATAGGAGTGGAAGTAGCGACCTGAAGAAGACGGACCCGCCGAACGGGGACGTGTCCGGCGGGCCCTACAGGCCGATTCCGCAGGCTGGGTGGGGGGACGCACGCGGAGGGCCTGATCTTGTAAATGTTGGCAGCGCAATTTCCGATACAAGACACCGGCTGTTGCGGAGAAGATTACAATTCTGTGAGCAGAAATCCTGACTTCAAATTCCTGATCGACTGTGGGTGCGGGATGCCATGAATCAAACTTCCCCTCCACCACCTTGCGCAGTTTCAGCTGCAATCGGTTTTTCGGCCTGATCACCCTTTCCCTGTGGATTCCCATCTGCCGACAACAGGATGGCAATCCAGCGCGTGTTCTCGGATTGCGCAAACAGTATCATCATCAACACAGTCAGCGGTGCGGACAGGAACATGCCGGGTATGCCCCAGATGACTCCCCAGATGGCCAGAGACAGCAAGACGACCAGTGCGGAGAGGTTGAGCGATTCGCCCATCATCCGGGGCTGAACAAAATTTCCGATCGAAAACTGCCAGAAACTGACGGCCGCAAAAACGATGGCGGCATAAATATATGTGTCCTGCGGCGCCTCTCCCGGCACCCATTCGGGCAGGCCGGGCTGGACAAGCGCAAACAGCGGCGGCACCAGCGCGGCCACAATCGACCCGACCGTCGGGATATAGTTCAAGACGAATATCAGCGCCGCCAGGAACAGCGCGTTCTGCACGCCGAGCGCCAGAAGCGAAGCATAGGTCAGCAGCGTGATCAGTGCCGAGATGACCGTTTGCGTCCAGAGATATGTCTCGATCCCGCGCCTGGCATCATCGCCCACCTTACGCACCTGGTCGCGCCGTTCGAACGTCTTGAAGATGTTGTCCAGCTTCCGCGTCCAGCTCGACTGGGCGAGGAACAGGAAAGCGACATAGATCAGAATAAGCACCAGGTCTGCCGACAGGTCACGCGTCGCATTCGCGATCGTGCCGAAGAATCGCTGGCCGGTTTCGTTGAAGACCAGTTCCTGCAGCGTTGGCGCGTCACTCATATGGGCGATAGCATAGGCATCCCCGATGAGGGCATTGATCTTGGCCTCATACTCGCTCGCATCACGGCCAAACTCCGCGATGCCGTTTGCCATAAGGGCAAGGAAGGCAAAGAATCCGCCCAGTACGATCAGAACAGCGATCAGCCGCGCCAATCCGATCTTTACGAAGCGGGAGGCATTATCGATCGCGGTCGCGAACCCCTCGATCACCAGAAACAGGAAGACCGCCAGCGCAAAGGGCGCCAGAATGCTGCGGCCATAGTAGAGGAAGGTGAGGATGACGCCCGTAGCGATAATCCAGATGCCAGCCTTGGTCGCGTAGTCCATTCCCACCCCCGGAAACTGAACCTGCAGGGTGGTCGCAGCGTGCGACCCCGTCAAGACCAAGCTGCCAAAGACAGCGCTGCTGCTCTTGCCGAATCTGCCGAAATCACTAGCGTTCACGCGAAATATCACGCGAAGGGGCCAGCATGACGGAATCCATCTTTATCGGCGGCGCAGACGCCGAAGGCACCGGCACGCCGGATGCGGCACAGGAACTCCTGCTGAAGATCGCCAACCGGCACGGGATCGTCGCCGGGGCAACAGGCACCGGCAAGACGGTGACGCTGCAGATCCTCGCGCAGGGCTTTTCGGATGCCGGCGTGCCAGTCTTCTGCGCGGACGTGAAGGGCGACCTTTCCGGCATCTGCGTGCCCGGCAGCAAGGATCACAAGCTGCACGAGAAACTCGTCTCCCGCGCGGAAAAGATCGGCCTGGAAAACTATGAATACAAGGCCTCCCCGACCGTGTTCTGGGATCTCTTCGGAGAGAATGGCCATCCCGTGCGCACAACAATCGCTGAAATGGGCCCTCTGCTCCTCTCGCGCCTGATGGGCCTCACCGAAGCGCAAGAGGGCGTGCTGAACATCGCCTTCGAATATGCCGACGACAACAACCTCCTGCTGCTCGACCTGAAAGATCTCCGCAAGCTGCTGGTCCATATGAGCGACAAGGAAATCCGCGACGTTCTCAGCCAGGAATATGGCAACATCGCCGCTGCCTCGCTCGGCGCCGTGCAGCGGAACCTGCTGGTATTGGAGCGCGAAGGCGCAGACTTCTTCTTCGGAGAGCCGGCGCTGGAGCTCTCCGACATGATGCGCACCGCACTGGATGGCCGCGGTATTGTCAACGTGCTGGACGCGACGCGTCTCATCAACAGCCCGAAGCTCTATTCCACCTTCCTTCTCTGGCTGCTGTCCGAACTCTTCGAACAGCTGCCGGAAGTGGGCGATCCCGACAAACCGAAACTCGTTTTCTTCTTCGATGAAGCGCACCTGCTTTTCGATGATGCGCCGTCTGCCCTGCTGCAGAAAATCGAACAGGTCGTGCGGCTCATACGCTCGAAGGGCGTTGGCGTGTTCTTTGTAACGCAGAACCCGCGCGACCTGCCGGAGAGCGTCCTCGCCCAGCTCGGCAACCGGATGCAGCATGCGCTGCGCGCCTACACACCGGCAGAGCGGAAAGGTGTGCGCGCCGCGGCAGCCTCCTTCCGCACCAATCCGGCGTTCGATACAGAGGAGGTCATAACTCAGCTCGGCGTCGGTGAGGCTCTTGTCTCCACGCTGGACGCCAAGGGTGCGCCCGGCATTGTTCAGTGGACGGTCGTCCGCCCGCCCGCCTCCCGTCTTGGTCCGGCTACGGAACAGGAGCGGCGTGCGGTGCAGGCAGAAAGTCCGGTCGCCGGAAAGTATGACAAGGCGATCGACCGCGAGTCCGCCTATGAAGTGCTTGAAGCCAAGGAGGCCAAGGCCGCAAAAGAGGCCGAAGCGCTTGCAAAGAAAGAGGAAAAGGCCAAGGAAGCGCTTGAGAAAAAGAAGAAGACGTCAAGCCGCCGCTCCCGCCGGATGACACCGCTGGAGCGCGCTGGCAACCAGGCGGCCCGCACCGCCAGCCGGGAATTCGTGCGCTATGTCCTGCGCGGTATCATGGGAACGATGAAGCGGTAGAACGCGCAGAATACCCCCAAGGCGGCAACGACAAGTCGCCGCCATATCGTTTTCCCGGGGACCCTAGTTCAGCGGACGGTTCGGGTCGTCTTCATCGAGAGCTTCGATCTCGGCAAGCGCAGACTCGACATCGGCGACGCGGTCATCCTCGCCTCCCTCTTCCACATCCCCGGCGTCTTCCTCATCGAATTCTTCATCGTCATCGGAGGCTTCGATGTCCTCCTCATCCGCGAGGTCCTCGATGACCTCTTCATCAATGAGGGCATCATCCTCGAGCATCTCCTCTTCGGAGAGCTCGGCCTCTTCGATGTCCTCATCTTCCAGAAGCGCGTCTTCGTCGAAATCCTCATCCTCCCCGGCGACCTCTTCCGCCTTCTTGCGGCGCCAGAACGGGCCATGCGGATCGGCGTGCCGGTCATAGCGGAGGCTGTAATATTCGTGGGCCGTATGGGTCAGCGGGCGCGGTGTCAGGTGCAGGCCATACTGGCGCAGGCGTTCGACGACCTCATCGCGCAGGTGCAGCCCCGGCAGCATATCGGCCGCAAAGCCATGGCCTTTCATCCAGTCGCGGACATGCCAGCTTCGGACGCTGCCCACCTCGTTTGGCCGGGCCCCGCCATGTTCTTCCCACATGTAGAGCGTCGCGATGCCGTCAATCGTGGCATCCATGGCATCGTCCATGGCATTGCCCGTATCGCGCCTCTGGGCGAGCACGGCACGCAGCGCCATCTTGCGGGCTTCCAGTTCCTGATAGGTCGCGCCAATCACAGCGATGGCATTCCGGTTGGTGCGGATCAGGGAGGCATTCACCCCGTCCAGCTGCGGATGCTGGATCGGCAACAGGGCTTCCGGGCCCGCTTCCTCGACATCGGCGATCTGGGCGATCTCGTTGACCATGCGCTGCAAATTGATACGCAGTTCGTGGCTGACCCCGTCGAGTGCGGAGATGGCTCCTTCGCGTTCTTCTTCCCGCAGGCGCCATAGCTGCCAGGCGATCATCAGGCCGGCAATGATCAGAAGGCCGAGTCCGCCTGTGAAGAAGCCGTAGAATTGCGATTCACTCATTCTGAGATCCCCTACACAATCTAACCTGTCCGGTGCCCTCCCGCACCGGAACCCCGGTCAATTGAGTATAAACCTTAGCCTCAGAGCGCCCGTCCTGCAATCACTCTCAATTTTTCGACGAATTCCGGATCACGCGCTCCCGGAGCCGTAATCAGTGCGTAGTCCAGACAGGTATCGGTGCCTGCAGGGTCCGGCGTACGTTCCGTACCGGACAGGGTTTCGGCAAGCTTTACAATGGACTTGCGGGCGAATGCGCTGTTCTTCCCCATGATTTCAAGCACATTGGTGACCGTGACGGCCTCCTCTTCCTCGTGCCAGCAATCATAGTCCGTCACCATGCATAAAATTGCGTAAGGTAGCTCTGCCTCGCGGGCGAGCTTCGCTTCCGGCATCGCCGTCATGCCAATCACGTCGCAACCCCATTCCCGGTAAAGCTTCGATTCGGCAAGCGAGGAAAACTGCGGCCCCTCCATGGAAAGATAGGTCCCGCCCCGGTGCATCTGGGCGCCGGAAGCCTCCGCCGCGTCCGCCGCAAGAGCCGAGAGGCGTGGGCAGACCGGACGGGCCATCGAGACATGCGCCACCATGCCGGCGCCAAAGAACGTCTTCTCCCGCGCAAAGGTGCGGTCGATGAACTGGTCTGCCGACACGAAATGACCGGGGACGTATTCTTCCTTCAGGCTGCCACAGGCCGAAATCGAGAGAACATCCGTCACGCCAGCGGCCTTCAGCGCGGCAATGTTGGCCCTGTAGGGCACCTCCGTCGGCGTGATCCGATGTCCCTTGCCATGGCGCGGCAGGAAGACCAGCTCCACCTCCCCCACCCGGCCCCGCACCAGCCTGTCTGAGGGTTTGCCCCAGACCGTTTCGACCGCCTCCTCGCGAACGTCTTCCATGCCGTCGATCTCATAGAGGCCCGAGCCGCCGATAATGCCGAGGGTCCATCTACTCATATGTCAGTCCTTGAAGAATTTGCGCATGCCGACGGGTGGCGGCGAGCGGGGGTTTGGGGTGGTCAACACGACATCATCCGCGAGGACATAATCAAGCCCCTCATAGAACACGATCAGGCGAGGCTGGTCGTGCCGGACGGCGAGTTGCGCACCTTCGGCGCCCGCGTCACGACCCATCTCCTCAAGCGCTTTCAGGATGTGGGCGCCAAAACCTTTACCCGCATGTTCCGGCAGGACACCGATGCGCTTGATCTCGATCCAGTTTCCTTGCCCGCCCGGCCCCGGCACCGGAACCAAACGGCCGGAGCCGATCAGCGACCCATCGAGGGTCAGAACCACGCCGCCGCCTTTCGTGAGCTGCGCGGCGACGCTTTCCGGCGTTTCGCGAAAGACCGTCGATTCCGCAGAGACCCGGCCCGTCCAGATCCGGCGTGTGAGGGCCTCAATTAAAAAGCCATCCGCAGGGCTGGCCCGGCGGATGGCTGGTTGAATACTCATTCGTTCGGGCAGGCGCCTAGTGTTCGACGTTCCGCCAGATACGCTTGTAGGAGAACCAGAGCATCACGGTCAGGATGAACAGGAAGGCCATGGTCGCGAGGCCCAGGGATTTGCGGTTCTCCTGCTTTGGCTCTCCGGCCCATGCGAGGAACTGGGCGACGTCGTACGCCATCTGTTCGATGGTGGCTTCGGTGCCATCCGTATACTCGACGCGGCCTTCCAGCAGTTGCGGCGGCATCGCCAGGAAGCCGCCCTTCGGAGCATGGCGCGGGTCACCCTCATATTGCGGGGTCGTGTCACCCGCCATGTAGGGGTTGTAGTACTGGCCGACCGGCTGCAGCAGCATGCCGGTTTCATGATGCTCGCCTTCACCGCCATGGCCGTGAAGCTTGGAGACATCGATATAGGTGAGCGTCTCGCCGTCTTCGCCTTCCCGCTCAACGAAGGCATCCTCTTCCGGATAGCCGCTCAGCAGGCTGTAGATATAGGATGCACCACCGTGGCGGGCCTTGGTGATGACGGACAGGTCCGGCGGGGCCGCACCATTGTTCGCGGCACGGGCAGCATTGTCGTTGGCGTAGGGGCTGCGGAACGCATCCGCCGGGGTCGCCGGGCGATAATCGAACTCGCCGATATCATTCGGGGTCGGGCTGAGGATTTCGTTCTCCGCCGCCAGTGCCTTCACGAAGGGATTGTCGTTCGGATTCGGGTATTCCGGATCATAGAACGGCCCGCCCGGTTCGCCGAGGTTACGGTAGCTGAGCAGCTTCATGGAGTGACAGGAAGAACAGACTTCCTTGTAAACCTGATAGCCGCGCTGCAGGGAGGCCTGGTCGAACTGGCCGGTGACGCCTTCGAACGGCCAGCCGCCTTCGGGCGCATGGGGATGTTCGGCACCGCCCGCTGCGTGGGCCGCTGCGGCGAATACGAGACCGGCAAGACCGGCGGTAAGACTACGGATCACTTTCATGGCTTTCCTTAAGGCTCCCTAGTCGTCCGACTTCTTGTGCTTGAGCACAGATTTATGAATGGATTCCGGCAGCTCTTTCGTCTTCTCGGTCAGACCAAGGAAGAAGAGCAGGAAGAAATAGCCGAAATAGCAGAAGGTCAGGATCAGCGAGAGGTGGCGGAACCTGAAGGCCGCACCCGGAACCGGAGCGATCGAAGCCCCTGCTTCGGCCGGCAGGCCTTCCATGAAGCGTGCGGCATCCGCGTAGGCTTCGCTGCCGCCCTCATAGAGGCTGGTCGCTTCCTGGCCGTTGGTGTCGGTGTAGCTGACAACCAGCTTGGATTCCGGCTCGCCGAAGACGGCAGTATCCGGATCGGATGCACCGCACCAGCCGAGCAGCAGGCAGACCGCCACAAAGCCGAAGAAGAACTGCTTGGCCACCGGGCGGTAGCGCATGGACTTCACTTTTGACGTGTCGAGCCAGGGCAGGATGAACAGGACCGCAATCGAGGCGAACATGAAGATGACGCCCAGCAGCTTGGCCGGGATCGGGCCGAGGTCGAAGGTGATGGCGCGCAGGATCGCGTAGAACGGCAGCAGGTACCATTCCGGCACGATGTGCGACGGCGTCACCAGCGGGTTGGCCTCGACATAGTTGTCGGCGTGGCCGAGCACGTTCGGCGCGTAGAACACGAACACCGCGAACATGATCAGGAAGACGCCGATCGCGAAGGCATCCTTCACCGT
>MDSW01138572.1_pt1 | contig 13576 bp, 11 predicted proteins | sample 811171 | NCBI WGS metagenome assembly MDSW01 (sample SAMN05326641, study PRJNA326480) | marine metagenome | isolation source: seawater | place: Atlantic Ocean: North West | collected 2012 | reverse complement strand
GGCTGGGTGTGGAAGTGCGGTAACGCATGTAGCTGACCAGTACTAATAGCTCAATTGGCTTGATTTATGCACTGAAAAAAATTTTATTTTTTGGTATAGACAAACAAATAATTGTCTTTTTTGATACTTAAAATTTAGCTAAAAAATATTTAATTTCATGTTCAACAGATTAAATACAAAAAACAAAATAAAATTAAATACTTCTTATCAAAAAAAAATTTTTCGTAATCACCAAATTATAAATAAAAAATACAAAAAATATTTAAAAATATTATCCCCATATCTAAATAAAAAAAATAATACAAATTTTAAAATTAATACTTGGGAAGGATTTCTATCGAATAATTTTTATAGAGTAATTTTAATAACTTTTGAGTTTTTCCAACAATTTAAAAAAAAATCTAAAAAGGAACAGACAAAAAAAAAATATTACTCGTTAAATACATTTGAGGAAATTTATATTAATCTTTTAACAGATAGAAATTTCAAGGCTTGTTTGTTCAATATTTATAAAAAAAAAAATTGCAAAATTATTAATAATAAATATAGACTTCCTTCCTTTAAAAGCACCAAATTAAATTTCTTAGAAAAAACTAGATATTCAATTTTGAATAAATTGACATTTAAATTTTTAATAAATATTTTTAGAGTAAAATATCTTAAAATTATTCCAAATGTGGCTTTTATTGGCTCTTATTTTTCAACGAAAAATCGTATCAAATTGGAGTTTGATGGAAAAGGTAGATACCAAACATTAAATTTTCCTAACTTGGTTTTTGAAAATAAACCTAATTTTGAAAAAAGGTCCTTTTTAAAAAAAATTCGAAAAAGAAAAGATTTTGACAGTTTTGACAAATTTTTCTTCAATTTTTTATATTATTTTTTTCCAACTCTATATCTTGAAAACTTCGATCAAAATTTAAAATTATCAAAAAATTTTTTTAAAAAGAAAAAAATTCAAGTAATTTGCAATGAAAATTTCATAAGTAATAACAAATCTTCCTTTAATTTATTAGTTGGAAAAACTTTTTTTAAAATCAAACATTATTACAATGAACACAACTTTCTAAGTCATTTTTTCTTCGGAAATTTTATAGAAAGAATTACCAATTATTCAGACAAATATTTAAATTTGGGATGGAGTTCTAAAAACATGAAAATAACAAAAACTGGATATATGTATGGTTTTGATGATGAGAAGTATTTTATTAAACCAAAAAAAATTTATAATATTATTTATGTTTCAAGTATTATCAGAAACGAAATTCACGATTACTATGACTTTTTAAACAATGAAAATTATAATATTTGCAAAGGTGATAATTTTAAGAAATCTTTTTTTAAAAGTTTAAAAAAAGAAATAAAAAATGAAATGGTTTTTAAATTGCCGAGAGAACTAAAGAAGAGATTAGGTAAAATTAGCATTCCTGAAAAAATTCTATCTGAAATTAAAGAAAATAAAATCTTATCAAATAATATTTCTATGCGAAAGTATATGGATCAGGCTGAGCTTTTAATAATAGATTCTATTTACACCACATACCTTGAGGCTTTAATTAAAAATATTCCGTTTATAATTATAGCACCTAAGAATTTATTCTTATTTAATGAAAACATTAACTCAATTAAACCATTGATAGATGCTGAAATAATATTTTTCGATGCGCAGAAAGCGGCTACATTTATAAACAAATATTATAGTAGTTATGATTTATGGTGGAATTCAAAAAAAATTCAAAGAGCTAGAAAAAAATTTATTGATATTAATTTAAGAAACGAGAAATCATTTATTAATTTTTTTAAAAATTCTAAGAGTTTCTAACGATTTTTTAAGTTTGTGTCTTTCATTTTCTCTCTTAATATCATTGATAAATAAATTTAAAGATGCATGAAGACTTTTATTCCACATTTCATCAAAAACAATTCTTTTTTTAAAATATAATTTTGGCTCAGTAAATCTATTATTTTTATCAAATGTATCTCTTGGATAATAAATTTTTAAATATTTTCCATCATAATTTACTTTTGAGTTTGTTAATAAAATATCAACACTTATTTTAAATACAGATGAATAAGAATTTACAATTGATATATATTTCTTCTTACTTTCAAAATTAAGAATTAAGCTATCGCAATTTACATTTTTAAAATTTGAAAATTTTGACTTTTTAAAAGAGTGAATTTTTAGTTTTTTGAACATATGTAAAAAAAAATTTATATAATGGACAGTTTGTAGTTCAAGCACTCCACTTGAAAGTTTAGTATTTGATCTCCAATTTTTAAGATATTTTTTTTTATTAAAAGCTAATCCGGTATTTTTTATAATTTGAAAAAAAATAATTTTTCCAAATTTTTTTTTATTTATTATCCTCTTTATCTCTTTAAATAGTTCTGAATTTAATAAATTATAATTAACGCTCAAATTTATTTTTTTTTTCTTGTAAAAACGTGACAAAATATTCGAATTGTCTACAACTGAACCTGCGGGCTTTTCACATAAAATTTCACCTTTAAAATTTATTAATTTTTTTAAATAAAAAGTATGAGTATAATTTGGACTAGATATTATTATAGAATCATAGTCAGTTATATTTTTGAAATTATTAAAATAATTTAATTTTCCAATCTGTTTTTCAAAATTGTCTTTATGGTAAATACCTATTTTTTTAACTTTTTTATTTTTTTTAAGTATTTTTATTATTCTACCAGCATGTCCTCTTCTGCCAATAACAGCAATATTTTTTCTCATATGTTAATGAGTTGATGTGCACCTATCACATGGTGTAATTTGATTTCTTTCTTGTTTCAAGTGTTGTTCTCTTAATTTTTTATATTTTGGATTATTCCACAACTCTTTTAATGTTTTTTCTTTTGCATTCCCAATTTTTAAAAAAGATTTATAATCTGTATCACATGGATTTATAGTTCCATCAAACCAAACATACATTCTATTCCATAAATTTAAACATGGATCTTTAATTTGATTAACAGGGTTATTATAAGTATCCCATCTTGGGCTTGCCTCTTTTATAGTCACTTCATCTACAATTTCTTTCCAAAAATTCGTCATCTGGTCAATATCTTGATCATCTCTAACTTTAACTCCAGATATTCTAGTTATGGTGTTAGCATTCTTAAAATTTTTAGATCTTATTTCATTGAATAATTTTATATTATTTACAACTTTATCAAAATTACCTTTTACTCTTATTTGCTCATAGGTTTCTTTTGTTCCTGCATCTACAGAAAATATTACTTCGCTAAAATTTGCACCTAATATTTCTTTAATTTTTTTTTCATTCATCATTGTTGCATTTGTGTTTAATTTAAAATCTAAAATAGATGAATCTTTTACTATTTTACAAATTTCATCAAAATTTTTATGGAGTAAAGGCTCACCTCTAGATGCAAGAGTAATTGCTTCACAATTATTTTTTTCACATTGCATCACAAGATTTTTAAAAAAATCAATGTCAATAAAACCTAAATGTTTTTTATTAGAACTAAATGTTTTATCAACTTGAAAACACATCACACATCTGAGGTTACATATCGAGGTAGGCTCTATCAGTAAGTATGCTGGAAAGTCCTCAACAATATGTTTTTGAGGTAAAATTTTAAACTTGTAACGATAAATAAGATATTTACCCCAAATACTTTCAGATCTTTTTCTTAACCAGGAAATTTCTTGTAAAGACAAATTAAACTTAGTTTTTTCATGCGCTTCATTAATTTCACGAAAATTGTTCAAGTTTATATTTTTAAATGAGGAAATTATTTCATTCTTTGCCTCCTCGTCAGAATAAGTTTTAAAATATTTATCGTTATTTAAAACGTTTACTATCTTTTCAAGAAAATTTTCATCAAGAAATTTATCATCTATTTTACCCAAGTACGTCCCATGAACAGAGGGTTTTATATCAGTACTTTTTTTTGTCATAATAGCCTATATATTCTTATTTTGATATTATACAATTAAAATAAAAGTTGAAAATACTCTTTAAATGAAAATAAAAATTATTGGCTGTGGTTCTGCAGGTAATCATATTTGCTTTGCTTTTAAAAAGTTTGCAAATCAAATAACAATGACTGATACAGATATCAACCTTTTTAAAAGATCTAAAAGTTTATATTTAAATAGGTATAATTATTGGAATAAAAAAATAAATTTTAATTTAGAGTCAAGAGATACTGATTACTATGATGCTATAATAATTTCAACACCCCCAAACACTCATTTAAACCTTTTAAAAAAAAACATTAATAGATCTAACCTATTTTTAATAGAAAAACCTTTATGCAGTCCAAAAGAAAATATAATCAAAGAATTTGAAAATTTACTTAAATTTTATAAAAAGAAAAAAATTTTTTGTGGATATAATCATAGGTTTTTTCCGTCAACAAAAAAATTTCTAGAAATATTTAAAGAAAAAACAAAATTGATAAATAACCTATCTGTAAATTTTAAAGAAAATACATCTGGATTTTTAAAAGCCCATTATTGGATGAGATCTATTGAGGATAGCTATTTAGGGTCAACAAAAGATGGAGGTGGTTCTTTAAGTGAGCATTCTCATGCACTTAATCTAGCACAAATGTTTGTTCCAAATTTATCAAATAAAGATTTAATTTCAAAAAAAATAAATTATGAAAGTAAAAGAAAAAAATATGATGTAAGTGCAGAAATTATTTTCAAAAGAAAAAAACTTTTAATTTCTATTTGCCAAAATTTTCTAAGCTCACCAATTGAGAAAAATATAATTGCTACTGGTAAAGATTTTTACTTAAAATTAACTTATAATCATCATTTATCAAACGATCATATAATATATATTTATAAAAATAGTAAGAAAGTTTTTACTTTTAAAAAAAATCGAAAAGATGACTTTATTTATGAGGCCGAGTATATTCATAGAGTATTTAAATCTAAGGATAAATCTAATATAATTGACTCAAAAAGTGCTTTGAGCACAATGAAAATAATAAACAAAATTTTATATTAAATCTTTTGTATAAAGGTTTTACGACTTATTGTATCTTTTCTATCAATGACTGGATCAATATATTTTGAATCATGTGGAATTGCTTCTGTAGATATTTCCTCAAAAATTGCACCGGCATTAGAATAAAATTCATGCACTTCATCTCTGAAAATATCTAGTTTATCACCAACTTTCATGTGAAATTTTTGTCCATTTTTAATAACTAGCAAGTCTCCACTTAAAAGATGAAAAGTTTCGACTTTTTTGTAGTGTTTATGTTTTGGGTGGTATTGTTTAGGCAGTAAGGCAATTAATTTTTTACAATAAAGCGAATTATTTATAACTGTTATTATGCAAGCACCAAATCTGCTCATTTTTTCTAAACCATAATGATGCGAAAGTTCAATTTTAGGATTTATGCCAAAAGATATTTTGTTTTCTAAAAACATATGCTTGTATCTATGAACATATTTCCTAATTATATTTTCTTTCTGTAATTTTTTGCTTGCAATAACCGGATCATCTTTAGAAATTTTTTTATTTATAATGATTTTTTTACCTAAATCACCAGGTTCTAATTGGTTTTCTTTCACTTTTGGAAATGAAAAATAGGTATTTTTTGATGATATATCTGATTTTTTGTTCAAAAATTTCTTTGCAAATAAACCCCTTGATAAATCAGATAAATTCTTTGTTTCTTTAGGGCTTATTATTTTTTCACTATTTCCAAGAACTTTAAAATATAAATTCATATAATTAATCAAACTCCTTAAATTGTTTTCGTTTATAGAATATTTATTTTTGTCATCTGAAATATCAAAGTGCCTTTCGAATATTTGCGATCCTAAACTTAATGATGTTAAAACTGGTATAAAATTATCCTCAGATTCGTGACCTGAGTATCCTATTTTGCAATCTGGATATCTTCTAATCATTTTTCCTATAAATTTTATGTTGAAATTTTCCATTTTATCAGTTGGATATATACTTACACAATGAAGTAGAGAAAAATTCAATTTCTTATGACTAAAAAAAGAATAAAGATTGTCAATTTCATCCAAATTTAACCCTCCAGTTGAACATATAATTGGTTTATTATGTTTCGAGACTTCCTCAAGTAAGGGCCAATCTTTATTACTGCAACTAGCAATCTTAAGAAAATCACATTTGTCTTTTACTGCGCGTTTAACTGAATTTTCATCAAAAGGTGTTATTACTAATTTAAAATTATTTTTTTTAATTTTTTTGCAAATTTTTGAAAATTCAGAAGTTGTTAATTTAGTTTCTAAAAACCTATTTATATGTTTATTTTCATTTTTATTTGCATTTTTATGAATAAACGTTTTTAAATCTCTATATTGTAGTTTTACCGCAAAATTCATATACTTAGATTTGCTTAACCGTTTAGCAGCAGAAATTAGATTAAAAGCTTTTTTAATAGAGCCCTGATGATTATTCGCTAACTCAAAAATAAATAAATTTTCTTTCATGATATAACCCATTGAGGTTTACCGCCTTTTAAAGTTTTGTCTATATTTAAAATACATTTGTCTATTACTCTTCTATAAGTATCTATTGTTGTCCCCGCAGTATGTGGTGTGGCTATCACATTTTTATCATTGTTAAGTTTATCTCCAGGTATAGTCGGTTCTTTATAAAAAACATCAATTCCTGCACCACTTATTTTTTTATTTATTACTAAATTTTTTAAAAATTTGTAATCAACAAGTTCTGCTCTTGATACATTAATTAATATTGAGCTTTTTTTCATCATTGATAATTCTTTTTTACCTAAAAAATGGAAAGTTTTTTTATTATAATGGAGATGAAGACTTATAATATCTGAATTTTTAAGAATATGATTTTTTGTTTTAAATTTTACATTATATTTTTTTTCGTCTTTTTTTGATAACTTTTTAATATCATAATAGTAGATTTCCATATTAAAGCCCGAGCATAATTGGGCAACTCTTTTACCTATTCTCCCCAAACCAAAGATCCCTAATTTTTTCTTATATAATTCATTCATATCTATTCCATGACTATTACCTTTCCATTTTCCGGATCTTGCAATATTGTTAAATGTAATCAATTTTTTACTAACAGCTAACATTAATAAAACTGTGTGCTCTGCAACAGAAATTGAATTCTCAGACCCATTGTTACAAACTGGTATTCCTATTTCATCGCTATCTTTAACATTAAATTTGTCAAATCCAGAACTCCAGAGCTGAAAAATCTTAGCATTTTTTGCTATTTTAATAAATTTTTTTTCTAGATATCTTCCTGGAGTAAAAAAAACAGCATCTGCAACTCTCAATTTTTTTTTTATTGCAGTTTCACTATCATTATATTTTACTAGTTTGTAATTATAACCTTTGTACAGAATTTTTTTTTTTATGTGATTTATCAATAATTTTGGTATTCTATCTTCAATAAAATGCAAAATTGTTTTTTTCTTATTGAGCATAAAACTATTAAATGAAACCTTCAAAAAATATTTTAGCTGTTATACCTGCAAGAGGGGGTAGTAAGCAATTAAAAAATAAAAACTTAAAACTAATTAAAGGTGTGACGCTTGTTTCCAGAGCAATCAAAATTGCAAAATCTATAAAGTTAATACAAACTATAGTTGTGAGCTCTGACAGTAAAAAAATTTTAAATGAAGCAAAAAAAAACGACATCAAAGTTTTTTTTAAAAGACCTAAATATTTATCAGGAGATAAAATATCTGACTTAAAAATATTACAACATTCTTTAAAAGTTTCTGAAAAGTTTTTTAATAAAAAATTTGAATATATCGTAATGTTGCAACCAACATCACCTTTGAGAAAAAAAGAGGATGTGAAAAAAACTATCATAAAATGTATTAAAAAAAATTACGATGCTGTATGGACAATTTCAAAAATCGACAAAAAATATCATCCACTGAAGCAATTAAGAATAACAAAAGATAAATTATTTTTAATTTATGCTTCAGGAAAAAGAGTGATTGCAAGACAGCAACTTGAAGAAACATATATTAGGAATGGGGTAGCATATGTATTTTCAAGAAACACAATACTAAAAAAAAAAACAATATATCCAAAAAATCTTGGTTTTACGAAATTAAACACAAGGCAAATTTCTATTGATAATATTGAAGATCTAAGGCTCGCAAAGAGCATTTTTGCAGAATATGATAAATAAATTTAAAAAAATAGATTTATCAATTTTTTTTTTTATATCGATATTAGTTTTAATTTATACTTTTTATAAATCTGAGATAGTATGGAGTGGCTCAAAACGTGAATATTATTTTAATTATTTTATTTTAAGTTCTTTTTTAATTATTTTATTTTCTTCTTCCTTTTTTTGGTCAAGTAATTTTATACAATATTTGAGAATATTAATTTATACCTCAATATTTTCTTTTTACCTTTCAGAATTTTATTTAAATTCTGTTAATCATAAAAACAAAGTCTTGGAAATTAAAAAAAAAATATATCTTAAAAAAGAGAATAAAAAATTTGACGAAAGAGATAAATTTACGATTTATTTAGATGAAAAAAAATTAAATAACAAAATATCAGTGGCCTCATCTCCATCTAATTTTCTATATGAAAATAATAAAATATTTCCTTTATCCGGGTTATCTTACTCTAAAACAATTGATTGCAATGAGAACGGTTATTACTCAACTTTCTTGAGCGATCGATATGGTTTTAATAATGAGGATAATGATTGGTCAAAAAAAACAATTAATTTTTTACTAATTGGAGACTCAAACGCAATGGGATCTTGCGTTAATCCTGAGCAAAATATTATAGGCAATTTAAAAAAAAAAACGTCAGAAAATTTTTTAAATTTAGGTTATGCAGGAAATGGACCAATGATAAACCTCGCAACTTTAATAGAATATGGATCAATCTTAGATTTTGAAAATATTCTATTAATTTACACTGAAGGAAACGATAATAGAGATTTAGGCCGCGAAGTCTTAAATCAGGTTTTGAATAATTATCTAAATAGTGAGACATATTCACAAAAACTTATTAAAAATAATTCAATAAAAGATAAATTAGTAAAGGCAAATATTGAAAAAAATTTCAATTTAAGAAAAACAGAAAAAAAAACTAGTATTTTGGATTTTCTTAAATTAACAAACGTAAGAAGATTAATTCATAATATCAAGTTATCAAATACAGAAGAAGAAATTCTGTACAAAGAGCATGAAAATGTCTTTAAAAAATTTAAAAAAATTGCAGACAACAAAAATGCAAAAATTATAATAATATATATGCCAACATATGACCGATATGTACTTAACAACGAGCTTTATAAAAAAAAATTTAGACTAATAAATAAAATTTCTAAAGAAAATAATTTTAATTTAATAGATTTAAGTAAACCATTTGAAAATTTTAAAGATCCAACTAGTTTGTATCCTTTTAAAATGAAAGGTCATTTATCGCCTTATGGGTATAAAGTAGCCTCAGAACTAATTTACAATGAATTAAAAAAAATGAAACTGATCAAAGAATAAAATAATCAAATATTAAGATGATTAAAAATACTTACAGACATGACATTGATGGACTTAGAGGTTTAGCGGTACTATTTGTACTTGCTTATCATTCTCAAGTAAGCCCTTATTTTGAAGGAGGATATATTGGTGTCGATATTTTTTTTGTTATTTCTGGATATTTAATTTTTTCATTAATTTACAACGAAACTGCAAGCAATCAATTCTCTTTATTACTTTTTTACGAGAGAAGAGCGAGAAGGATAATACCAGCATTAATAATTTTAATTTTTTGCCTTATCCCATTTGTATATTTTTATTTTCTTCCCCAAGATATTATCAAGTTTTCTAAATCGTTAATTTCAGTCTTATTTTTTTTTTCTAATTATTTTTTCTATTTTGCTTCGCTTGATTATTTTAATCAATTTAATTTATTGGAACCTCTTTTGCACACATGGTCATTGTCAATTGAAGAACAATTTTATGTTTTCTTTCCAATTTTAATAATTTTTTTATTTAAACATAATAATAAAAGATTAAAATTTTATTTAATATTTTTTTTTATCGTTGCATTTTGTGTATCAAATATTCAAACATTTTACGATAATAATCTTGCATTTTACTCTTTACACACAAGGATTTGGGAGCTCACATTCGGTGCAATTTTAAGAATATTTGAAATTAATTTAAGTGAAAAAAATAAAAAAGATTTTTTATCAAAAATTTTTAAAGTTTTTGGTTTTTTTTTAATTGCAATATCATTCTTTATTTTTGAAAAACAAACATTTCATCCATCTTTTTTAACATTGGTCCCTATTTTTGGGACTGGATTGATTATTATATTTTCAAATAATCAACACTTTATCACAAGAATATTGTCAAATAAATTTCTCACTGAAATTGGTAAAATTTCATACTCTTTGTATCTTTGGCACTTTGCTATATTTGCAATTCATAGGCATATTAATTTAACAGATGGAGAAATTTTAAAAAAAATATTTCTAGTTATATTCATTTTTCTCATTTCATGGTTAAGTCATCAATTAATAGAAAAAAATTTTCGTGATCAAAAAAAAGTTAGTAGAAAAAAATTTTTTTTATTTTTAATTTTTTCTTATATTATTATATTTTTATTTTGTGCTTATGTTTTAATTAAAAATGGAAAAGTAAATGCATTAAATACCGCAATTCACGAAGCAAAAATTTTAAAGATTAACGACAATAATGAATGTAAAATTCATATAAATGAAAAAAACTTTTTTAATAGCAATATATTTTTGAATAGAGTGGAAGACTGTAAAAAAAAATATCCAAAAATGATAGTAATTATAGGGGACTCTCATGGCGAAAATCTATTTAACGCTGCAACACATTATCTTCAAAGTAAGTTTATAATTGGTTTAAATATAAAAGGTTGCCGTTTTTATGAAAGAACAGATATAAATTGTCACCAAAGCAAATCGTTAGAATTTATAAAAAATAATAGAAGATTAATATCTGCAGTATTTTTTAAATCAAAATCTAGTTATCTTCTTACTGATGAAAGCAAAGGCGCACACCCAAGCAATCCTAAGTACAGGAAACTACCAATTATCAAAGAAAATATAGATGGAGAATTAGAGTACTTATCAAAAGTATCAAATTTTATTGATAAAGTATTTTATTTTGGGCCGCACGTTGAGCCAAACATATTAATAAATAGAAATATTTTTAATAGAATCAAAGAAAGAAAATTGAAAAATTTTGAAAATAAAGATCTCAACATCTTGGATAAAGAATTAAAATTATTATTTAATAATAAAAAAGTAAAATATATTTCTTTAATGCAGCTTATTAACTATAATTCAGATATTGACTTTTATGTCGATGGAAAATTTACTTATACCGATACCGATCATTGGTCTAACTTTGGTGAAGTTTATTTTGGTAGCAGAATATTTGAACATCCCAAATTATCAATTTATTAAATCTAATTTTAGATAATTTATAATTGAGCTATTTACTTTCTTTAAAAATATTTGTTTTTTATATTTGATTATAAATATTGTTGCTTTTAGTTTAAAAAAGGGCAAATATAAGAAAATAATGTACAAAATATTAAAAAATATTATCCCATTAAGCAGTTTTAAAGACCCTATAGCTTATATTAGCAGTTTGTCACAAAATACTGAATTAAAAGAGTCAGAGGACCAACATGGCAAGTATTTATTTCAGGATTTAACTTATAATCAAGTAATGTCATCAGAGGCTATTAAAAAAATTCTATTTTCAGAAAAATTAATTAAAGAAATAAAAAATAATGTTGGAGATTTTTATTTAATAAACTACGTTCGTGGCAAGATAAATTCTTTTGGTTCTAAGGCGCATAGAGATGGACAATCTTTTGGATATAATGAAAAAGCACTTAATAAAAGCTCAAAAATAATTAAGGTGCTTTTTTACCTTAATTTAGACTTTGAAAAAATACCTAAGGGATATGGACTAGATGTTAATCTTTTTGATTTTAACATAGCAAATGTTTTTCCTTATAAAAGATTATCTATGAAACTAAATTTTTATTATGAATATTATTTTAGATCAAGATTTATGAAAACACTTAACATAAATATGGGCGATGTTGTATTGATGGATAATAATTGTTGGCACAGAGGTAGTTTTAATAAGTTAAGACCAACAAATAAAAATGATTATCTGCCTAAAAAAATTTTATTAGACTACGAAATTGTTACAAATAAAGAATTAGCAAGTGAGTACGCAAAGTACTGTCGTAGCTATTTCATAGAAAAAAAGGAGAAAAACGATTTAAAAAAATTAAATACAGATTATTTGGATAATACTTGCTTAGATATTTTGAAAAAAAATAATATAGAAGTTATTAACGTTTGATTTTCAATAATTAAAATTTTATGAATTGTTTATTATGTAATAATAATGAAACAAAAGAAATATATAACTACCAAGATGGATCTTTTGTAAAAGAATCAAAAAAATATTTTGCCAACGTGAGGGTTAGAACTTGTGAAAATTGCAAGATCAGTTTTTGTACAAATATTGTAAAAGAAAATTTAGACAATTTTTACAAATCAATTTATCAAAATTTCCAAAATAAAAAAATAGACCGTTTTAAAGAATTTAACTCAAGATTCTTTAGCCAGGTTTTATTTTTTATCAATCATGTAAAATTACATAAAAATATAAAAGTTCTTGAAGTAGGTCCAAACAATCTTGGAATTTTGCCTAGTTTGAAGATTTTCCAAGAAAAAATTTATTATTATTATTTTGATCAAATTTTACTAGATCATAAACATAATAATATTATTAAGCTAGGTAATTATTTTGATCCAAATACATCAAAACTTCCAGAAATTGACTTAATTTGGATGAGTCACTCTTTAGAACACATTATGCCTAAAGAACTAATTAAAGTAATTAAAACGTATCATGATGCTTTAAAAAAAAGTGGAAAAATATTTATTGAAATACCTAATGATGTTAAAAGAAAGTCTTTTAACGTACCACATACACTTTTCTTTGAAAAAGAGGGTCTGATCAAACTTTTCGAAAAACTAAACTTTAAAATCATAGCTTTAAGTGAGATTGATGGTGTTGATCACTTTAATTTTTCAAATATTAAAAATGAAAATAAAACTAGTAAAATTGAAAAAAAAACATTTTTTAACAAACTATATCTTTTCATACAAAAATTTATACCTGACAAGTATGTGAAGAAGTATGCATTTAAACATTTTATATCTAATGGCCCAAACTCAAATTTTCCTATAATAAGACTTATTGTTGAAAAAAAAAAATTAATAAATATAACTGGATCATCTTGGCTCTAATCAAAAAGTATGAAAAAAATTAAATATTCAATTTTAATACCAACTTTTAATAAATGTGAGTATTTGAATTATACTTTAAAAAGTATTTTACAAAATGATTACGAAGACTTTGAAGTTATAGTTTCCAATGATCACTCAACAGATGGAACAGAGGAACTTCTTTTTAAAATAAAAGATCCAAGAGTTAAAGTAATTAAACCACCTGTAAAACTGACTCAGGCAAAAAATTACGAATATCTTTTAAACTT
>MDSW01070693.1_pt1 | contig 13576 bp, 12 predicted proteins | sample 811171 | NCBI WGS metagenome assembly MDSW01 (sample SAMN05326641, study PRJNA326480) | marine metagenome | isolation source: seawater | place: Atlantic Ocean: North West | collected 2012 | reverse complement strand
GTCTTCTTCTTGGTTGTCTTCTTGGCCATGTGGGAAACTCCAGCCGGGCATCAGCCGGTTCGGCGAGTTGTCTTCTTTTTCTTCTTGCGTGCCTTGGTCTTCTTCTTGCTGCGAGCAGAAGGACTGGCCAGTCGAGTGCCCTCGAAGAGATCACTCTGAGGCCCTTCGTCATCGATGTCGGGGATGGCGTCCTCGATGATGATGACCTGTTCGTCATCATCGAGCCGACTGGAGCGATCGATGACCTTGCCATCCTCGTCCAGTTGGGTATCCGCTTCAGCGGTCTTTCGGGCGGCCTGCTTCTTCAAGGCTTCGTAGATCTTCTCGGCACTGGTTCCGGTCACGGATTCGCAGGCATTGGCAATCTCACCGATGTAGCGTTCAAAGACGCTCCGGCGTTCGGCTTCCTTCTTCATCCGGGTCCGGCGTCTCAGATAGATACCGAGCTTGCGGCCGCATTCCTGAAGCGCGAGCTTCATTTCCTTCCGGATCTCGTCGTAGTCCGCGATGGCTTCCTTCGACTCGCTCGTGAAGGGAACCCAGACACTGGCCATGTGAATCAGGACGACGAGCGGGCCCACGGGCATGCCGTTGCGTGGTTGGGAGAGGCCATAGTTCTTCCATGAGGTCTCCATCACGGCCTTGAAGGATGAACAGGCCGACTGCTGGTAGAGCAGGGGAACCCTGTTGGCGAACCGGAGCACGCGTGCTGATTCCTCGGATGACAGCTTGCCGCCGTAGGCAATGGCGACTTCGATCTGGAATGGGTTGCCTCGGTAGACGGCGGGGGGCCTGGTCGCAGCGGAAAAGAACTCGGCCTTCACTTCCTTGAGAAGACCGGCCAACATGGCTCTGGAACCGATTGGAACCAGGCAATCGGTCGGGGGTGCCATGATGGTGGTTTCCTGGATCGCCTTGTAGAGCGCCTCGGCTTCATCATGACCCATGGTGCTGATACGGGTTCGCGGCGTCATCGTCTTGCCGGTCTTCTTGGCGGCTACCGTCACCAGCTCACTGGCTTTGCGCTGACCGACTCGCGAGAATTCGTCCTGCAGGAACGCACTGACACTCTTCGGCTCGGTCCGTTCGAGCATCTGGATCAGGGTGCCGAGTTCGATCCCCTTCGGGTGTGGTTTGATTTCCTTGGCTTCATCTGGAAGCTCATCTACACCTCGTGGAAATTCGATCGTCTCATTGGCTGGATTGACATAGACGAACCAGGCATGGGGATTGGCGATCGCCGTCTGCTCCAGGTACTCGTCAACGGATTGCTTGCCCTTCTGGTAGCGAGCCTCCAGTTCGATCGTCACCATCGTTCCGTGACCCTCGGGGAAGTGCTTGTCTGCATTCGGCACTTCCTTGTCCGAAACCACCTCAGGTCGATTCTTGGAGGTATCGATCTTGAGCGTCACCTCGTGAGCCGGCTTCCGCTTGATCTTGGAGATGATCTTGAGGGGCTTGCCTGTGGTCATCAGGCCATACATGCCTGCTGCTGAGATCCCGATGCCCTGCTGGCCACGGGACATCTTCATCCGATGGAACTTGGATCCGTAGAGCAGCTTGCCGAAGATGTTGTCGATCTGCTTCCGGACGATCCCGGGCCCGTTGTCGCGAATGGTGACCTTGAAGCGAGTTTCCTCGACCTGAAGCAGAGTCACCTGGATCTCCGGCAAAATGCCGGCTTCCTCACAGGCATCGAGTGCGTTGTCCACGGCTTCTTTCACAGTGGTCAGCAATGCCTTCCGCGGGTTGTCGAAACCCAGCAGATGCCGGTTCTTTGCGAAGAATTCACTGACCGAGATTTCCCGCTGTCGAGAGGCCATCTCCTCAGCGGTTGCCCGGTTCTTTCGTTTGGTTTTTGCTGCGGCCATTGCCATGTCCCTGCGGCCCGTGTCCATCCATGGAGAGGGGAGCAATGCTCACCCGTGTGTATGAGCGAGCATTCCGTGCCCGCCCTCAGCGGAATCACTGTACCAAGCCAGTCCCGGAAAGGTCCGGTATTGGAGAGTGGATGCCCCGTGATGCAGATGATTTCGCTAGAATCCGCCCCCTTGAGGTCGGATTGTCCGGCCCGAATGCCGAGCTTTCCCTTTCAGAACCTGGAGCCATGTGCCATGGAGACGACCCTCATCATCCTGAAACCCGATGCTGTCCAGCGTGGTCTGATCGGCCGAATCATCAGCCGTTTCGAGGACAAGGGCCTCCAGGTCGTCGGTGCCAGGCTCATGCAGATTTCACCGGAGCTGGCTGGCCGTCACTACGAATCCCATCAAGGGAAGCCTTTCTATGAGGGTCTGGTCAAGTTCATGACATCCTCACCAGTCGTCGTTCTGGCTTTGCGAGGCGTGGGTGCCATCGCCATCTGCCGGAAGATGATGGGTGCGACGTTCGGATCCAATGCGGAGCCAGGCACCATCCGTGGTGATTTCGGCGTCTCCAACAGCTTCAACCTGATCCATGGAAGCGACAGCCCCGAGGCGGCCGAGAAGGAGCTCGGACTGTTCTTCAAGGCTGAAGATATCCTCGCGTGGAACCGGGCTTCCGAAGGTTGGATCTACGATCTTTCGGGCGATGAGCCCGAGTAGGTCTCCGGCAGGATCATTCAAAGAACGGGCTTGTAGGACCTGTCAAGGCCTCCTCATGGGCTATCTCATGCCTTTAGACGGGTTTGAGGGCACAAAATAGTCTTCTCATCGAACAATTCATCCGTTCATGCGTTTTATGGATGGCGGGCTGTACCGGAGACCTCATGGGTCACCGGGTTTGGTGTCGTGTCCGACTCGTGATGTGATTCACGTCACGGCCCCGGGTCCGTCGAAGCGTCCTGAGTGACAGGACGATTTTTCGTCACGCCTAGCCTGGAGCCCCCCTCAAATGGCCAAGCGACCAAGCCCTCGATCGACCGGTACCTCGCCCGGTCCAAACCAGACAACTCGACCAAGACGGCCTGCAACCTCCAAACGGACGCCGGGCCGGCGTCGGATCAACGCAGCGGATCGCCGCAAGGCAATGGAACTCGTTGCCGAACCGATCTTCTACATGGACGCTGAAGCGTTTCATGAACCCGGTGCTCAGGAATCGCTTTTCGACGATGCCGAGCCGGTTCCACTGCCTGATACGGCGTGGTACCACCCGTTGTTGAACCAGAACTCATCGGATCAGACAGGCAAGCCGGCCAAGAGCCAGGTGCTGACCGCAGCCCAGGAGCGTGTCCTGTTTCTCCAGTTCAACTTTGCCCGTTTCCGACTCGAATCACTCAGACTCGAGATCGGAGAGGAGCGGCCTCGCGATGCCCAGGTCCGTCAGATCTTCGACTGGTATGAACGGATACGAGGTCTTCGAACCCAGATCGCTGAATCGAACCTTGCACTCGTGCTGGCGATGGCCAAGCGGATCAGATCATCCGACGTCGATTTCGGAGATCTGGTCAGTGAAGGCAACATGGCACTGCTCAGAAGTGTCGACAAGTTCGATATCGAACGAGGCTTCAAGTTCTCGACCTACGCCTGCCGAGCCATTCTCAAGGCCTTCTCCCGACAGGGCATGAAGCAGACCAAGTATCGCCAACGATTCCCGACGGAATTCGATCCACTCCTCGAGAAGTCCAACGAGTCAGCCGAGCGTCGTCGCGAAGACGAGCTTGAACGAGCAGCCGAAGCGGTGCATGTCATCGTTGAGAACACGGCTGACCTGACGGATATCGAGCAGGAAGTCATTCACCATCGATTCGGGATCGATGCAGGAGCTCAGGGACGTCGCCTCACGCTCGCCCAGGTCGGCACTCTGATCGGTCTGACGAAGGAGCGTGTCCGACAGATCCAGAACAGGGCACTCGAGAAACTTCGACACACCCTCGCAGAGCGATACATCCCCACATCGGAGCGGGATTCCATCGAGCCCTTCTTCACTCCGAACTGAATGGCCCAGGCCATGCGAAATTGGACTCTCTCTCCTCAGCGATGCCCCGCCGTGTTTGCTTCACGGCGGGGCGCCGCGTAGCATCGGCATTGTCACCTCGTGTCCTCAGGCCGGAGAGTCCCCAGCATGACGCAGTCGACGGGACAGACGTCATCCACAGGCTGTCAGAGCGGCGATGTATCACTGCATGTCGTACAGGGTGATGGTTCATCCAAAGGACCCCTGAAACGCAACAACCGGATGGGTCGACGTCGAGCCATCGTTCTGATGCTCGTGCAGCTGGCGATCATCGTCCATGTCATCATCTGGGTGCTGAGCCGTGAATACGGCTGGTTCGGGGGGCGGACCATCACGCCGATCGAACCATCCGAAAGCATGGAGTTTTCCAAGTACGGCGTGATCAATGCTGGCTTGATCTTCTTCGTGCTGGCCATGATTTCGACACTGATCCTTGGCCGCTGGTTCTGCGGTTGGGGGTGTCATGTCGTCATGCTGCAGGATTTCTGTCTGTGGATCATGAGACGTTTCAAGATCCACCCGAAACCATTCCGTTCTCGTCTTCTGCTCTGGGCGCCTCTGGTCCTTGCGGTCTACATGTTCATCTGGCCGCTCTTCTACCGATTCATCATCGCCCCGTTCACTCGGCCAGAACTGGACTGGCCCGGGATCAGCATGCATCTGACGACAACGGACTTCTGGGCGACGTTCCCGGGGGTATTCGTCGGCATCCTGTTTCTGGGCATCTGCGGATTCGCGACGGTGTATGTCCTGGGGGCCAAGGGCTTCTGCACGTATGGATGTCCCTACGGCGGCTTCTTCGCACCCTTGGACAAAGTGGCTCCCATGCGGATCCGTGTGACGGATGCCTGCGAGGGTTGTGCGCATTGCACGGCCGTATGCACTTCGAACGTGAGAGTGCATGAGGAAGTTCGAACGTGGGGCATGGTGACGGATCCCGGATGCATGAAGACCATGGACTGTGTGAACAACTGTCCCACTCAGGCGTTGTACTTCGGTCCCGGGAAGACGGCACTGGGACGCAAGTCCGTACAGCGTGCCGAGCCGGCAAGACGAAAATGGGATCTTTCGATGACCGAAGAGGTCGTCCTTGCGATTCTGTGCTTTCTTCTCTTCTGGTCCTGGCGCGGACTGTACGCATCCGTACCCATGCTCATGGCAATCGGGATCGCCAGTGTCCTGACCTGGGTCTTCTGGCGAACATGGCGACTGCTCAGGGATCCCAATGCCAATCTCCATCGCTGGCGGCTCAAGTACCACGGGCGATTGCGTTTTCCGGGTTATGTCTTCGGTTTGATTGCCCTCATCCTGCTGGTGCTCTCTCTGCAGGCCTTCGTGATTCGATGCGCGACATGGAATGGAGATCGCCTGTTGAAGCGTTTCGACATGCCGGTTCGGATGGCACTGGATCCGGCGCGACCCGCCTTGAGCGAATCCGGTGAAGTCAGTGCCCGTGCCGCCCTGGATGCCTATGGCCTCGCATCCGGAATTCAGAAGGGGGGCATTGGATTCGCCGATGATCCCAACGTTCTCCTCGCAACCGCTCGTATCCATCTGATTCTCGGCGATCCTGAACGCGCGATCCGGTTGCAGGAGGAAGTCAACACCTCCTTCGGACCGACCGAGGCGGTCAGCCTCGTCATGCATCAGGTGATGAGCAGGTTCGAACCATCCGAACAGGTCGTTTCATTCGAGGATGCGATGCTCGAGCGTCATCCGGAGTGGCTCGAGTTGAGGATCGCCGCGATTGATCGATCCATGATGACTGGCGATGCAGAACGCGTCCATGCATTGATCCAATCCGGTCTGGAAAGAACGCCTGACGCATTGGCCTTGCTGCAGCGGCGGGCCGTTCAACTTGTCCAGCAAGGTCAGATCAAGGAAAGCATCGAGGTGATGAAGCAGTATCTGGAGCTGGCACCGCGTGACGCGCTTGCATGGGCGACCTTGGCCAGAACACTCGCACTGGATGGTCAGCGTGCGGAGGGTGATGCTGCCATCGGCAGGGCACTGGCGGTGGAACCCGTGGTTCCCGCAGTGCTCATCGAAGCGATCGGCTATTACATGCAGACTGGACGTTCGGGCCAGGCGAGGGAACTGGAATCACGATTGAACCAGTATCAGCAGCAGCGTTGAATATTCAGTTTGTCTGCAGGGATTCCAGAAACAGATCGCACAGCTGCTGACTGTCTTCGACCGCGAAGGCCCGGCGTCGGAAGCCGGGATCAGCCATCAATCTGCTGACAGCGCCCAGGACCTGAACATGGTCGGTGATCGCCTCTTCCGGAGAGAGCACCAGAACGATGAATTGAACCGGTTTCTTGTCGAATGACTGGAAATCGATTGGTTGAGCCGGGACACCCATCGCGATGGTGAGGCTTTCGAGGCTGGGACAACGGCCATGGGGCACGGCCAGTCCTTCTCCGATTCCGGTTGTCCGTTGCATCTCTCGTTCCCAGACGATCTTGGTGATCCGCTTGGGATCCTTGACCTTGCCAAGGGCGGCCAGGTGGTCGATCAGTTCGTCGATGGCCGACTGACGATCGGACGACTGCATCGGGATGCGACAGATGTCTGGTGAAATGAGCGTTCGCAGATCCATGGGAACAATCCGATTTCAAGGTCTCAGGGAAGCGGGGAAGTGTAGCGACCTCATCTGATTGCGGCGACCTCAATGCCCCAGCAGAGCGTGGTAGCTGCCGTCGTGATATCGGCTTCCGGGTTCGCCCGGGAGCCCCTGAGGCATCAGTAACCGCTCTGATTCGATCCTGAATCGGTGCCATTTCACGAGCCATTGTGCCTGCTCATGGTTCTCGGCCGGATCGAGGCTGCAGGTCGAGTAGAGAATCTTGCCGGTCGGGCTCAGCAACGGCAACGCATCGGCCATGATCTGGCGTTGTCTACCGGCCAGTTCGGTGACCGCTTGCGGTGTGAACCGGTATCGCGCCTCGGGACGTCTCGCGAGGACGGCCGTGTTGCTGCAAGGCACATCCAGAACCAGCAGATCGACCTTGCCGAGCAGATCATCGAATGTGCCAAAGGCGCGGACTTCGACATTGGCATGGTCCTCGGTCGAACGTTTCAGATCATCGATCAGCTTGCGGTCGATATCGGATGCGATGACTCGGCTCTTGGGATGATGCTTGGCAAGCAGGCGGGTCTTGGTGCCTCTCCCCGCGCACAAGTCCACGATGCAGCCGACATCAAGGCCGATGGTGGCACGAACTGGATCGGCCGAGGCGGGATCCTGGACCAGTGCTTCCGGACAGGCTTCCAGGATGTCTCGAATGCCATGGCCAGATTGCACGACATGAAAGCCGGGCAGTTCATGTGCTTCCGTCATGTCGTCTATTGGGCTGGTATCCGGTGCCGTCACGATCAGGGGGGCTTCCGTGATTCCATGGAGCGCCAGTCGACGTGCTTCGGATGCATCGAAGATCCGCATCCAGTGATCAAGCAGTGACTCCGGGCAACTGCACTGCTGTTGCAGTCGTTCATCCGGATCCTCCGACAACATCGGTCGCTTGAGTTCGATGCCGCTGCCATCCGAACGCAGCACGATGTCTCTGCGGTCTGGGTCAGGATTGTCCACCCGATCCTTCTTCAGATCACAGAGTCGACGAAGGATGGCATTCACCAGACCGGCTGCACGAGGTTGGCTGCTTGCCTTGATCCATTCGACCGTTTCATTCAGAACGGCATGATCCGGGATTCGGTCCATCAGCAACAACTGGGCACTGCCACCCAGCAGCGCCGCTCGCACAACGGGCTTCAAGCCTCCCCAAGATTGCTTGAGATGAGGTTCGATCAATGACTGCAGCGTCAACCAGCGAAGCGTGGCCTGATGATCGATGGCATTGGCAAGCCTGGCATCACGATCGGCCAGTCCCGATCGATCGACTGCCAGTCGATGAAGATCCGGAAACGCATTGACTCGTTCAGCAAGGGCCGCATAGGCCGCGCCACGCGCTGTCATCTATCGACTTTCAGGCGCTGGCTGTCGAACATTCGACAGCAGCCTTGAGTTGTGAAACCTGATCGGTTCGTTCCCATGAGAAGGTGCCGGGTCCGCATTCGTCGGCCTTGCGACCGAAGTGACCGTGTGCCGCTGTCGGACCATAGATCGGTTTCAGGAGGTCCAGAGTGGTGATGATGCCCTTGGGGGTCAGTTTGAAGACCTCTCCGACCGCGGATGCAATTGTCGTTTCGTCAACCTTCGCGGTCCCCATGCAGTCGACCAGGATGGAGGTCGGCTCCGGCACGCCGATGGCGTAGGAAAGCTGGACTTCGCAGACGTCGGCGAGTTCAGCGGCCACGATGTTCTTTGCGATGTAGCGTGCCATGTAGGCACCGCTGCGATCGACCTTGCTGGGATCCTTGCCGGAGAAGGCTCCGCCACCATGGCGACCACGGCCACCATACGTGTCGACGATGATCTTGCGACCGGTCAATCCGCAGTCTCCAAGAGGTCCACCGACCTCGAACTTGCCTGTCGGATTCACGTGGACCGTGATGTCATCATTCCACCACTCGCCCAGAACGGGTTTGATGATGTGTTTGACGACTTCGTCATGGAGGGCGTCCTGGCGTTCATTCCATTCCGGGCCGTGCTGTGTCGAGAGCACTACCGTGTCGATCGACTTCGGTTCATTGCCGTGGTACTGGACTGTGACCTGAGACTTCGCATCCGGTCGAAGATGGGGGACGGCATCATTGCGACGGATCTCGGCATGCTTTTCCACGAGTCTGTGAGAGAGCTCGATGGCAAGCGGCATCAGATTATCCGTGTCGCGACACGCATAGCCGAACATGATTCCCTGATCACCGGCGCCCTGTTCCGTATGCAGGCCTTTGCCCTCGGTGACGCCCTGTGAGATATCCGGGGACTGCTTGTCGAGGGATACCAGAACGGCACACGAGTCCGCATCGAATCCCATTGCGGCATCGGTATAGCCGATGTCTCGAACCGTCTTGCGGACGACACTCGGAATATCAACGTAGCCACTGCAGGTCACTTCTCCGGCAATCACGGCCATACCGGTGGTCACCATGGTTTCACAGGCAACTCGAGCAGTGGAATCCTCTGCAAGCATGGCATCGAGGATGGCATCGGAAATCTGATCCGCCATCTTGTCTGGATGCCCCATGGAGACGGATTCGGAAGTGAACAGATAGCTTCGATCAGTGGTCATTTGTAGTGTTTCCTGGGACCTGTTGAGGCGTGTCGAACAAGGCTGAATTGTAGTCCTTGAGGGCCTGATCAACAATCCGGGAGGACCTTGATCCAATCCGCTTCTCTGCAGGCCATGCGGAGTACCATGTGATGTGCCCGGAACCCGAATCGGAGTGCGCCATGGATGTGCAGATGGAATTGTCACGGATCTTCATTCGTGAGTTGGAGGATCTTCAGATCATCGAGCTCACCGAAGTTGAGGGAGATCGTGCTTTTCCGATCGTTGTGGGGATCAATGAGGCGTTCGCCATCGAACGGCGTTTGAAAGGTGTTCCGGTACCACGTCCCCAGACTCATGAACTGCTGGACAACATCATGCAGTCGCTGGGAGGGACGCTCGAGAGAATTCTGATCCACGAGCTCAGTGAAGGGACGTTCTACGCCATGCTCTGCATCCGTCAGAACGATCAGGAAATCCAGGTCGATTCGAGGCCATCGGACGCCATTGCCATCGGGGTCGCCACCGGTGTCCCCATTCTCGTCAGTGAACATGTTCTTGAGCAGATTGAAAAGGATGGTTCGTTACCACCCGATTTCGAACTGCCGGATGAGGATGAAGACTCTTCACAATGGTGATGGATGATCCAGCATGTGACAGTGGGCCGCGGATCCTGCCCGATCCTCGACTGCAGGCGACCGTTACCGACGAGCAGGGCATCGGCGGTCGTTTTCGTGTCCACGATGACGAGTTCCTGGTCGACGAACTTCCGCTCTTCGAACCCTCGGGCAAGGGCGAGCACATCTACATCCGTGTGCAGAAGGAAGGGATTTCGCACCGCGACATGATCGGACGACTCTGCCGTGCCTTCGACTTGCCTGAATCCGCCATCGGATATGCCGGCATGAAGGATCGAAGAGCGGTCACGCAGCAGACGGTCTCTGTGCATACGGATCGCAAGAACCTGCCGGACCTCGAGTCCATCGGTCTGCAGGTCCTCTGGGCCGATCGCCATGACCACAAGTTGCGAAAGGGGCAGCTCGAAGGGAACCGCTTCTCCATCAGAATCCGTGATGTTGATCCACTCGATGCGCCACGAGCCTGGACCGTATTGAATGCAATTGCATTGGGTGGTCTTCCCAATGCCTACATGAGTCAGCGGTTCGGATATCGATTGAACAACCATCGTCTGGGAGCAGCCTGGCTGGAATCCCGATGGAGTGATCTGCTCGATGAGTGGCTGGGCACCCGTGGCAGCCCATTTCCATCCTCTGAAAGTGGCGTGCGAACCGATTACGACAATGGTCGATATCAGCAATGCATCAATGACAGCAGCCGTGAATGGTGGGCGGAACGTGCCGCCCTCCAGGCATTGGCCGAGGGTGCATCGCCGGCCAGAGCCTGCAGTGCAGTCCCATCGGTCATTCGATCGCTCTGGATCGATGCTGCCCAGGCCGCCATCTTCAACCGGTTGCTCTCCTGCCGGATGCGTGCAGGCACCATGGAGCATCTTGTGGAAGGTGACATCGCCTGGAACCATGGTCGCGGTCGATGGTTCCGAATCGAAGGTTCCGACATGACCGCCGAGGACCGCGCGCGGGCGCTTCAGGCCATCGAGGTGTCTCCAACCGGTCCACTGCCCGGTCGTCGCATGCCGACACCTGGGAAGCAGATTGACGAGCTCGAGCGTCAGGCCGCCATCGAGGCCGGGATCGATTGGGACAAGATGATCGAAGGCGGCGGTTCTCGTCGAGGTGGTCGCCGACCACTGCGTGTGCCGGTCACCAATCACGGATTGGACGCGGGAACGGACCAGCGTGGCAACTACATCCGAGTTGCGTTCGAGCTTCCAAAGGGTGCCTATGCGACCGGAGTTCTGGCAGAGATCATGGGCGCGAATGCTGTCGAAGAGCGAGGATGGTTGTCAACGTCACAAGGGTGAGCATCTGCTCAGCGTCTTGAGGCGAAGAAATCCTGAAGCAGTTTGACGCAGGCTTCCGTACGAACACCACCAATGACTTCAAGACGATGATTGAGTCGTTCATCAGTCGGGATACCGTAGAGTGATCTGCAGGCACCCGCCTTCGGATCGTCGGCGCCATAGACGAGTCGTTGGATCCTCGCATTCACGAGTGCGCCCGCGCACATCGGGCACGGCTCGAGCGTGACCGCCATTGAAAGCCCGTTCAGTCTCCACTGCCCGAGTTCCTCGCCAGCCTTTCGAATGGCGATGATCTCGGCATGAGCCGAGGCATCATGGTTCGTCTCCCGGAGATTCCAGCCTTCGGCGATGCACCGGTTCCCGTCGTAGATGACGGCTGCAATGGGAACCTCCCCGGCATCACCGGCCTGTCTGGCCAGCTCGATCGCCCGATCCATCATGACAAGGTCGATCTCGCTCGGTTCTCCCTGGGTGTCGGACTGAGGCATCACGTGGATTCCGGATCCAGATCACGTCCACCGACTCTGGAAGCAGGCAGGAGCTTCAACAGGAGAATCCCCAGCTCGTAGAGGAGATACAGGGGGATCAGCATGATGAACATCGAGATCACATCAGCAGGTGTCGTCAACGCGGCCAGGACCGCACAAGCGAGCAATGCATATTTTCGCTGTTTCTCGAGCCATTCCGGAGTGGCGATTCCGATCCATCCCAGCAGCAGAATCACCAGAGGCATCTGGAAGGCGATCGTGATTCCGAGCAGGAGCAGCAGGACGAAGTTGATGAATGAGGTCAGTTGGAACACCTGGGAGACCACCGCATCTCCCTGCAAAGGCACGCTCAGGATCTGCAGTTGATCCGCGACTCCGGATCCGACAGCCATTCGGAGCGTGGAGGTCGTTGGATCAATCCAGGCTTGTCCAAGTTGAACGGCTTCAGGGGCTGTTTCCATCACTGGAATCGTGGCGGTGCCCTGGACCATCGCATCCGGCTGGATCATCGGGATCAGTTCCGGGGTGACACCGACGCCGCTGGTGAGTGACATCAGTACATGAAGCATGATCGGCAACATGATCAGGTACATGATCGTCAGGCCGGCGATTGTGAGGATCACGGATCCGGGAAAGAGGATGTGAATGTAGCGCCGTTCGTTCGGGTAGAGACCCGGGGCGATGAACAGCCAGATCTGCATGATGATCCAGGGAACGGAGACGACGATGGCGAAGATCAGGCTGAGCTTGATCTTCATCAGCAGAAACTCAGGTGGGCTGAGCACCTGGACCTGCTGGGGATATCCGTTCCTCGCCTGCACATTGAGCAGAGGTTCCAGAAGCACTTCCACGAGACCGTCACTGAACATGAACAGCACGAGTGCCAGCGGTATGGGGACGATCAGGGCCAGAATGAGCCGCTTGCGCAGATCCTCAAGGTGATCACCAAGAGGCATCGTGTAGGTCTTTGGATCGTGGGGAAGATCAAACATGTCTGCTTCACGCCATCGTACCCGGGTGATGCAGGTATGGATGTCTCTCTATACTGCGTGCCCCGGAAACCCGTTGGGAGCAGGATGACCATGGCTGCCGAAAAGGACTATTACGACATACTCGGCGTGGCTCGATCCGCAACGGATGACGAGATTCGGACCGCCTTCCGGAAACTCGCCAGGCGATACCACCCCGATGTCAGTGAGGAGTCGGATGCGGAGGAGCGGTTTGCCGAAGCCCAGGAGGCCTATGCGGTCCTGTCCGATTCTGAGAAACGCACGGCCTACGACCGTTTCGGCCGTTCAGGCGTCGGTCAGTCATCCGGAGGTCCCGGCCAGGGTGGCTGGCAGTACAGATCAGGCGGAGGTGCGCAGGTCGATCCGGCTGATTTCCAGGACATCTTCGAGGAGATGTTCGGCGGGGGTGGTGGCGGCTCACCGTTTTCCGGCGGTGGTTCCCGTACACAGCGACCTCGCAAGGGCAGCGATGTTTCCCGCAGCATCACGGTGACGTTTCTCACGGCAGCACTGGGTGGCGATGAGCACATCAAGCTCGATGATGGGACCGAGGTCTCCCTTCGCATTCCGGCGGGAATCGATGACGGTGGCCGACTTCGTGTTCGGGACAAGGGTGAACCCGGTGCAGCCGGCGGCCCGCGTGGTGATCTGATCGTGACCGTCCGGGTCGGCAAGCATCCGATCTTCACGAGGTCCGGTCTCGACATCATGCTGGATGTTCCGTTGACGGCTGTCGAAGCCATGCGAGGAACATCCATTTCCGTACCGCTTCTGGACGGCTCCGTCGACCTGCGAATTCCAAGTGGTTCCTCGAGTGGCCGCAAGCTCAGGATTGCCGGCAAGGGGATCCAAAACGCTTCCGGAAAGCAGGGCGATTTCTTCGCCATCATCCAGATCAAGGTGCCCCAGAGCGACTCGCTGAGCACGGAAGGTCAGGAAGCCCTTAATCTCCTTGAGCGGGAACTGCCGGACCCTCGTGAGGGGCTGGATGGGTTCTCCTGACCGCTTTGGGCCGTTGGGTTTGAATCC
>MDSW01020574.1_pt1 | contig 13577 bp, 12 predicted proteins | sample 811171 | NCBI WGS metagenome assembly MDSW01 (sample SAMN05326641, study PRJNA326480) | marine metagenome | isolation source: seawater | place: Atlantic Ocean: North West | collected 2012 | reverse complement strand
TGTTGGCGTTAGACTAAGTCATCTAGTTAAAGGTTTTGATATGAAAATTTTAGTGAATTCAAAATCTTTAGAATCTAGAAAAAGCGAATATCCACACGTAGAAAATTCAAGTTTTGAACATTTAGTTACCAATTGTGATATTTTAAGTTTTCATTGTAAGGCAACATCAGACGGAAAACCAATGCTTACCAAAGAACATATGAAAAAAATGAAGCCAACATCTTATGTAATCAATGCTGCAAGAGGAAATATTATTGATGAAAACGATTTAAACGAAGCATTGAATGAAGGTCTTATAGCAGGAGCAGCTGTAGATGTTTTTTCTAAAGAACCTGCAAAAGAAAATGTTTTATTTAACAATCCAAAAGCAATATTAACTCCTCATGTTGCAGCTTCAACAGCAGAAGCATCAATAGTTGTAGCAGAAATGATTGCAAATCAACTTTCAGACTTTTTGCTAACTGGTGTTAAAAAAAATACTGTTTAAATTTTATTAAAAATTTTTGATATAATTTTTTCTAAATCATATTTTATTTCATTAGAAATTTTTAGAGATCCTGTATCTGTTGTATGAAACTCATCATAAAAATCATTAATTTTCATATCTTTAATTTTAGATGCTAAATTTATGAATTCTAAATTATTTTTTTTACAATATTCTTTTATAGCATTATTTGTAATGTAAAGGGTTCTATTTTGACCTGATACTAATACTTGATTAATATATATTGGTATACCATCATTTTTTTTAATAAGATCTGTTAAGATTTCCAATCTTTTGTTTAAAGACTTTAAATATAATTTTTCAATATCAGATAAAATAATATATTTAAACTTTTTTTCTACGTTTAGATGATTTAAAAAATTTATATTTTCATCAACTATAAAATTATATTGAGGATTAAATTTACTTGTATCATAGCTGCTATAAACTTTTTCTGGAAAATATTTTAGTTGTAAAATTTTTCCTTTTTGAAAAAAAAAACTATTATTTTTTATAAATGTTGAAATTCGTTTTTTTTTATTGTCGGCTATTAATAAATCAAAATCTGGAATATAACTGTTTGCTTTTTGTTTAAAAAAAATATTATTTGGATTATTAGCCTTGCCTTCAAAATCTAAATAATATCTTTCATTAATACCAAGATAAATAATATAAATTTTTGGTTTTAGACCTTTAATAATGGGAAACCATTTATAAAGGTTATTAATAAATCCAACTGAGGAATGACCATCTACAGAAGCATTATAAATTTTAGGTAGATTTTTTTCTTTGAAATATGAGTTTAATCTACCAACTATAGTAAGTTCATATGGTAAAAATCTTTCATTTCCTGTACTACCTCCAAAAAAGACGATTTTTACATCTTTTGGATCAAAATTTTGCTCTCTAAAACCATGCTTATTTCTCACATACTCAAATTTAAAAGTTTTAGCCCCAAGTTTTATTGTATATTCAATTTTCTTGTCTTTGTGAGATCTTAATAAATAATTCCATGAATACTTGCTAAACCAATTACCAAACAATAATTCTATAAAAATTATTGAGAAAGCAAAAATAATTGAATTAATCAAAAAAATTTTAAACAAATATATAAATTTTTTCATTAAATTTTATTAAATTTTAATTTATTTTATAATTTTTATTGATTTCTTCTAAACAAATTTTTTAACCCATTTGTTGATGCTTCACAAATACCTTTTTCGGTAATCAAGCCCGTTACATACTTTGCGGGAGTTACATCAAAAGCTAAATTCATTGTTTTGCTATTTTTTGGATAGATTAATATTTTTTTAATATTGCCTTCTTTATCTTTACCTTCAATATGTGATAATTCATCAGAACTTCTTTCTTCTATTGGAATTTCTTTATAATCCTTAATATTCCAGTCAATTGTTGAGCTTGGAAGAGCCACATAAAATGGAACGTTATTATCTTTAGCTGCTAAAGCCTTAAGATAAGTTCCAATTTTATTGCAAACATCGCCAGTTGACAAAGTTCTATCTGTTCCAACAATACACATATCAACTTTTCCTCTCTGCATTAATATACCGCCAGTATTATCTGCAATAATCGTATTAGGAATGTTTTCCTCATTTAGTTCAAAAGAAGTTAAATTAGCACCTTGATTTCTTGGCCTAGTTTCATCAACCCATACATGAAGGGGTATTCCTTTTTTTTTAGCATGATAAATTGGCGAAGTTGCAGTTCCCCAATTGATTGTAGCAAGCCAACCTGCATTACAATGAGTTAATATATTTACTGTATCTTTCTTTTTATTATAAATTTCTTCAATAATTTTAAGACCATTATGACCAATATTTTCACAAAATGTAACATCTTCATCACAAATTGCTTTAGCTTCTTTTAAAGCTACATTAAATAAATCATCACTATTTATCATTGATAATTTATTATTCATTCTATGAACTGCCCATTGAAGGTTTATAGCCGTAGGTCTAGATTGAATTAATTCTTCTGAACTTTTTTTTATAAATTCAAGATCATTATTTTCCAAAATTGCTAAAACTATACCATAAGCTGCTGTACCACCTATGAGAGGAGCTCCTCTAACTTCCATAGTTTTAATTGCATTGATTACATCTTTTACTGACTTAAGATCCTTAATTATAAATTGATGTGGAAGTTTAGTTTGATCAATTATTTTTACAACATTTTCCTCGTACCATATTGTTCTATATTCTTTACCATGTATTTTCATTTACTTACTCCACACAACTGGAAACCAATCTTTTCTCATTTTATCACCAGTTTTTAAATCTATATTTTTAAAAGGAGGTGATGTCTCTCCGCCTCTATCAATATATTTTACATCATCACCTATAAAACGTATTGAAAATGCTCTTCTGGGTGTATTCTCTGAATTACCTGGAGATGAATGTAATACTTTAAAATTAAAAAGAATTGCGTCTCCTAAATTCATTTTAGTTTTAAAAATATTTTTTTCCATTGATTTTATATCTGGCATATTCATAAAATTTTCATCATTTTTATACCATGGTTGATTATTGGACCATTTAGTGGGTCTAATTAATTTAGGAAATTTTTGAGATCCTAATAATATTTGTAAAGAATTATCTTTTGAAATTGGATCAAGAGGTATCCAAAAACTTCCTGTATCATTTCCATTTACACAATAATATGGCATATCTTGATGCCATGGTGTTTCTTTGTCTGTTCCAGGATCTTTAATAAAAATATGTTCATGGAATAACTGAATAGATTTTGACCCAGTTGCCTCAGCAACTATTTTTGCTGCGGGAGATTCTGCGGCAAATTTTTTAAATTCATTTATTCTTTGCCAATTACAGTAATCTTCGAAGAATCTTCCTTTACCTTTTTTTGTATTTTCTCGAGCATGAGGTCCTGGTTCCTTTAATACTTTTTCAAAACCTTTTTGTAGCAAATCAATCCATGGGGCGAACACATCTTTAATAAGTATAGCTCCATTTTTTTTATAAGAATCTATTTGTTCATTTAAAAGATAATTTTTCACTTATTTAAAACTCTACCAGCAACTGTACTAAGTTTTTCTATTGTTTTTTTTGTTCTTTTTTCTGGAGCTGTAATTATAGCAACATCTAAACAATTATTTGCCGGATCATTAGGATCAATATGATTTTCAAAATCGTCTATTAAGTTTTTAATCATATTTTTTGCTTTTAAGGCATTATCTAAAAGTACTTTAATTACTTTTTGAACATCAACATTTTCATGATCAGGGTGCCAACAATCGTAATCTGTAACCATAGATACAGAAGCATATCTAATCTCAGCCTCTCTAGCTAGTTTTGCTTCTGGCATATTTGTCATTCCAATTACATCTGCTTTCCATGATCTATATAAATTAGACTCGGCTAATGTAGAAAATTGAGGTCCTTCCATGACAACATAGGTACCTCCTCTTTGGTATGGAATATTATCTTTTTTTATTGAGTCTTCACATGCATTCATTAAACCTTTAGATGTTGGTTGAGCCATAGAAACATGAGCTACAATATCTTCATCAAAAAAGGTTTTATTTCTAGCAAATGTTCTATCTATAAATTGGTCTACTAAAACAAATTTTCCAGGTGGCAAATCCTCTTTTAAAGATCCAACTGCAGAAACGGAAACAATATCAGTTACACCTAATTGTTTCAAAGCATCAATGTTTGCTCTAAAATTTATTTTAGATGGAGATATAAAATGCCCCCTTCCATGTCTTGGTAAAAAATAAACTTCTTTATTATTATATTTTGTTTTTAATATTTGGTCTGAAGGTTTGCCCCAAGGTGTATTTAAGTCAATTAACTCTCTATTTTTAAAATCTTCCACATCATAAAGACCACTTCCACCAATAATCGCCAATTTATTATTTGCCATAACCTAAAAATAATTTATTTATTAGTATATTTCAAAAGAATTATGGACTTAAAAAATCATATTAGATCAATAAAAGATTATCCAAAAAAAGGAATATTATTTAGAGATATAACTACTTTGATAAAAAACGAAAATGCATTCAATGAATGTATTGATCAGATTATTGAAAGAACAAAAAAATTCAAATTTAACAAAATAGCTGCAATTGAATCTAGAGGATTTATTTTTGCCTCAGCAGTATCATATATTTTAAAAAAACCTTTCATACTTTTAAGAAAAAAAAATAAGTTACCAGCAGATGTTCACTCAATAGATTTTGAGCTTGAATATGGAACTGCGACTATGGAAATTCATAAAGATGCAATCAATCAAAATGATTCGGTGCTCTTAATTGATGACTTAATAGCAACTGGTGGAACAGCTGAGGCAGCTGCTAAGCTAATTGAAATTTCTAAAGGAAATGTTGCAGCATATATTTTTGTAATAAATTTATTTGATTTAGGCGGATGTGATAACTTATTAAAAAAAGGTTATAAGGTCGAAAAGTTGATTGATTTTCCCGGTCATTAAATGAGTAAAAATAAATTAAGTATAAACTATTGGTTGAGAAAATTATATGTTAGTAGAATATTCCAATTAATCCCCATTAAAAAAAGTTTTTTAAGAAAGTTGATTTTCACTTCAATTTTTAAATCAAAGCATTGGGTACAAAAAAATGATAGTTTAGCAAAAAAATATATTTCAATTTCAGGACATGGTTCAAATATTAATACTAAACAGTTTCAAAATTTATCTTCATGTTTTTTAGATTTTTTGGAAAAATTTTCTATAAATTCAATTTTAGATATGCCTTGTGGTGATTTTTTATGGATGAATCAAATATTAAAAATTAAAAAAATTAAATACTTAGGTATAGATATAGTAGACGATTTAATTCAAAAAAATAAAATAAATTACGCAAGTTCAAATATCGACTTTAAAACCTTTGATATAACAAATTTTGTTACAGAAGAAAAATTTGATTTAGTTTTTATGAGAGATTTTTTTATTCACATAAGTAATGAAGATATTTTAAGAATATTAAATAATATAAGTCAAATGAATATAAAATATTTTGCATCTGAAAATTATGAAATTTATAAAAATATTAATACAGAAATTGGAAAACATAGAAAGGTTAATCTTCAGATAGAGCCTTTTAATTTAGAAAAACCAATTTTTTCTTTTAAAGATTACGAGCAAGATAAGTATATTTATTTTTACAAAAAAGATATTTTAAAAAAATTAAAAACTATTCAAATTTAAAATCTTTAATATTAGTTGTTTCATATTTTTCAAAGGGCATGTGTATCCAGGGTGAATCTTCCAAATAGTCTACAGCATAATCTGGTTTAAATTTTGACGTTGATTTGTGCCAAATTACTGCAGTTTTAATTTTTTCTTCAAGATAAAAACCATAAAAATGTTCAAGCCATTTAATGCTTTTTATTAATGTTTTTCCTGAATCGGCAAGATCATCTACTAGCAAAATATGAGATCCAAGATTTGGAGTAGTCTTTGCTAAATCTCTAGAAAACGTAAATTGACCTTGTTGATTTTTAATATCATCACTATTGCCATGATATGATTCAACAGAAAGTATTGCTAACGGCACATTAAACAGACGGCTAAAAACATCACCAACTCTTAAACCACCTTTTGCTATACAAATAACCTGATTAAATTTCCAACTATCATCATGAACTTTCTTGGCCAGCTGCTCTATCTTCTTATGATAATCATCCCATGTTATATAAATATCTTTCATATTTTTTTGGTAGCGGGAAGTGGGATCGAACCACTGACCTCGGGCTTATGAGTCCCGCGCTCTAACCAACTGAGCTACCCCGCCAAGTTTTATAACAAGAATTTGTACCCAATTAACCACTCAAATCAAGTTGTTATTTTTTTCATTTACTCATCAATTTTAAATATATAATCTATAATTATCTTCTAAATGGATTTAAAAATAAATTTGTCGGATGAAGAAATTTTTACAAAAGCTAATGAATTGACAAAGAAAAAAGACTTCATATCAGCAAAAAAACTTTATTTAGAAGTTATAAAAAAAGATCCACAAAATATTAAAGCTTTAAACAATACTGGAATTATTCATCTAAATATTGGCAAATTTAAAGATGCTATAAAATTTTTTAAAAAATGTGTTGAGATAGATGACAGTTATAAAGATGGATACAACAATCTTGGTCTTGCATATAAATCCATAAAAAATTATTCAAGGGCTTTAAATTCTTTTACTAAATGCATTAAAATTGATCCTAAATATTTTCAAGCATATAATAACATCGGTCAAGTGTACTATGAAATTGGGAAATATGAAGAAGCAATTATTAATTTTAAAACTGCGATAAAAATTAATACTAATCTATATTTTGCTTATAACAATATAGGTCAAACATATATTAAAAAAGGTGAATTTAATGAGGCTATTATAAATTTTAAAAAAGCAATAAAACTAAATCCTAATTATTTTGAAGTCTATAAAAATATTGGTCAAGTTTTCTTTGAGTGTGGTGAATATAATAATGCTCTAATAAGTTTTACAAATGCAATAAAACTTAATCCTAAAAAACATGAAATTTATTGTTTAATTGGATTAACTTACGAAAAACTTGGAAACGTTGAATTGGCATTAAAAAATTATAAAAATGTTTCTAAAAAAGATTTAAATTTTCAATTTGCTCAATTCAACTATGCCTCTCTTCTCTATAAAAATAAACAGTTTAGAGAAGCATTAAATGCATTTAAGTCAATAAATTATAATAAAAGTAGCAGCTACTTATTAAAATGTCTTTATGAACTGGATTCAAAAAAAGATTTTCAAGATGAATTAGATAAAGAAATAAACAATGGAACTGCAAATGCAATTATAGGATCACTTATAAATTCATCAAATTTAAAGTTTGGGACTAAAAAAAGAAATACGTTTTGTGAAAATCCTTTAAATTATGTACTAAATATAAATTTAAAAAAAGAATATGATTTTGAAAAAATTTTTGTAAATACAACCAATAATTTTTTTAATGATCAATTAGTAAAAGATAGGCCACAACCTCTACTAATAAATGGTTCTCAAAGTGCTGGTAATTTTTTTAATTATAAAAATGATAGTGTTAGTAAAATAAAAAATATTATTCACAAATATTTAAAAACTTATCACGATACTCATAAAGAAAATGAAGATGGTATAATTAAGAATTGGCCCAAAAACTTTGAATTAATTGGTTGGCTTGTAAAAATGAATAATGGAGGCAGTATTAAGCCACATATACATGATCATGGTTGGCTTAGTGGCAGTATTTATATTAATGTTCCAAAAAAATTAAATAATGATGGAAATTTAGTTATAAGTATAAGTGACGAAAAAAAACTAATTGAATCAGATGATTATTCTAAAAATAAAAAAATTATAAATGTTGAAACTGGAAGTTTTTGTCTATTTCCATCTTCATTGTTTCATTATACTATACCTTTTAAATCAGATGAAGAACGTATAGTTTTAGCTTTTGACGTAATATCTAAATAATGGTAGATGTAAATGGGATCGAACCGTTGACCTCAGCTTTATAAATCCCATGCTATAACCAGTTGGGATGCCCCTACATTAATTTGAATTTATGTATATTACTATGATTTTTTTTTAAACTGTTAAATATTTTATTGCAAAAAATATTGTACCTATCGAAAGAAAAGTTGAGATAAAAATTGCCTTTATTATATTTTGTGGATTTACATTGTAAGCTGAACATAATACCACTGAAGTTACTCCACATGGTGCTACACTTACAAAAAAGGCCCCAGAAATTTTGTTAGCAACACTAACATCAAAGATTGTATATCCTATTAATAATAATATTAATGGAGAAATTACTAATTTTAAAAATGAAATAGATATTGTTAATTTATTAATAACATTATCGCAATGGAAAGATAATATTATACCTATTGCAAAAAGCCCTACAGGAGAAACACACAAAGCTAAAGTAGATAAAGTATATTCGATGTATGAATCGTCAATTTTAAAATTGTATACAATTAAAAAAACACCAATTAGAATTGATAATATCATTGGATTAAGAAAAATATTTTTTATAAATATTATTAATTGAACATTTCTTTTTGTTGAAAGTTCTAAAAAAAAAGCTATTAAGGATAACAAAATTACTCCATCCATTAATATTATGCTTGTTACTTGAGTAACAACCTCTTCGCTAAAATAAATCTGAGTTATTGGCAAAAGTAAAGTTACATGGTTTGATAAAGTAACAGTTAATGTCCATATAATCGACTCTGGGATAGGTCTTTTAAAATATTTAGAAGTAATTATAAAAGTTAAAATTCCACATATTGATTGCATCAGAAAGTAAGAAATATTTTGCTTTAAATCAATTTGACCAATTTCGCTTTGTGCTACAAATTTAATGATTAAAGCTGGTACCGCTACATAATATAAGAATAAGTTTAAAATTTTTGCGTGACTTAAATCAAATACTTTAAATCTACCAAATAAAAAACCGAGTAAAATTATAAAAATAAAAGGGGTTAGTCCTAAAAAGATTTCAAACATAAATTATTGAATTGTAATTCTATGCATTATTCTATTGCCTTTAAATTTAGTGGCTTGATGCAGCATAGATCTATTATCCCAAATAGCCAATTGATGTACTTCCCAACTTAAGGAAAATTGAAACTTCTTTTTAATTTGATGATTAAATAAGTATTTTTCTAATTTTTTTTCTCTCTTTAATTCGGAATTAAAACCAACAAAATGACCAGGGCTACAATAAATTGTATATTTGGTATTAACTTTTCTTATAATATCATGTCTTGACTTTAATTCTTTACTAATTTTACCTTTTTCCTTAACTCTTTCCTTAGTAGTGATAGATATAGGGCCTTCTGATGAATAATTACCTTTGTATTTTTTTAATTTTTTTTTAATTATTTTTGGTAAATCATTATAAGCTAAATACTGAGAACAAAATTCGGTATTTGCTTTTCCTTTTTTTGGAACTAGTTTGGATAACAACATTGTAAATCTTGGGGGTTTTTTAGTGTAAATTGAATCTGTATGAAATTGTTCTCCAAAGCTAGGTCCTTTATCTGATGCTTTTCTTTGAACAACAGTAATTTTTGGATATTTTTTATTTAAACCTTTTAACCTCGGATATTCAGAAAGTTTTCCAAAATTTTTTGCAAATTTAATATAATTTTTTGAGTTTAAGTTTTGTTTTCTAAAATATAACATTCCATATTTTTGAAGAGCATATTTTATTTTTTTAATTTTATTTTCATTAATTTTTTTAAGATCACATATAATTTCAGCACCAATATTTTTATTTCCAGGAATTATTTTAAACATACTTAATAAAAAAATTTTTTAAATGCTTAATAGTTTGTTTTGGATTTTGTTCTGGTATAAAATGACCTGACTTAATTCCAGCTCCATATACTTTTTTTTTTGTATATTTTTTCCATATTTTTAGAGAATTAAATTGCTTACCCACTACTCCTTCTTTCCCCCATAAAACTTGAATAGGAATATTTAGTAATTTTTTTCTATCCTTCTTGTCATGTTCTAAATCTATAGTTGATGAAGCTCTATAATCTTCACAAGTTGCATGTATTCTTTTTTTTTGTTTAAAGGCATTAAGATAAATTTGCTCTACTATTCCAAATTTACTTTTACCAGACCACTTATCTAAACAATTCTTCATCCATTTTCTAGGATCACTTTCGATCATTTTTTCAGGAAGCCATTTAGGTTGGATTAAAAAAAACCAATGAAAATAAGCTTTGGCAAAATTCTTTTCAGTCTTTTCGTACATGTCTAAAGTAGGACAAATATCTAACACACTCATTGCAATAACTTTTTTTCTATAATCTCTAGCTAGTCTGTGAGCAACTCTTCCACCTCTGTCATGACCAGCTATAAAAAATTTTTTAAATCCTAGTTTATCCATCATTTGAACCATATCTTTAGCCATTTCTCTTTTTGAATAATTAATATGCCTGTTGTCACTTTTTAAAATAAAGCTAGATCCATAACCCCTGAGGTCTGCTGCTATTATAGTAAATGATTTAGAAAGTTCGTTTGCTGTTTTGTGCCACATTATATGTGTTTGTGGATAACCGTGGAGTAATAATAAAGGAGGTCCTTTACCACCCACTCTACAAAATATTTTTCCCTTTTTTACTTTTACAAATTTTTTTTTAAAACCACTAAACATTCTAAATTTTATTACCAGTATATTATTAGTTGTAAAACCTTGATTATCCTAGTGTATATCATAAAAATTTAATTTGAATTTATTAAGAAGCGCTGTATACATTCAAATTTGTGAGAATTGAAGAAGAGCTAAAGCTGGATTATTCAGATGTACTTTTCAGGCCAAAAAGAAGTACGCTATCAAGTCGAAAAGACGTAAATCTTAAAAGAACCTACAAATTTAAATATAGCAATAATGAGTGGTCAGGAATACCAATCATGGCTGCAAATATGGATGGTGTTGGCGAATTAGGTGTTGCTGAAAAATTATCTGAATATGGAATGATTACATGCTTAACAAAACAGCACGATGTTAAAAAGATAAAACAATTTAAAAAAATTAAGTCAATTTACCCAAATATTGCCTTAAGCATTGGAATTAAAAAAGAAGATTTCCAAAATTTAGATAAAGTTTTAAAAGAATTTAGTTTTATAAAATTTATTTGTATAGATGTTGCAAATGGTTATTCGGAACGTTTTAGTGCATTTCTAAAATCAGTAAGAGATAAATATCCTACTAAAACTATTATCGCAGGTAACGTCGTAACTGCAGATATGACACAAGAGTTAATACTTAGTGGTGCTGATATTGTGAAAGTTGGTATTGGTCCTGGAAGTGTGTGCACTACTAGAATTCAAACGGGTGTTGGCTACCCTCAACTTAGTGCAGTTATAGAATGTGCGGATGCAGCACACGGTTTAGGAGCTCACATGATTGCAGATGGCGGATGTACATGTCCTGGGGATGTAGCTAAAGGTTTTGGTGGTGGAGCTGATTTTGTAATGCTTGGTGGAATGTTTGCTGGACATGATGAAGGTAAAGGTAAAATTGTTAAATCAAATGGATCAAAATATATTGAATTTTATGGATCAAGTTCTGATACAGCAAATAATAAACATTATGGGGGCTTATCTTCTTATAGAAGTAGCGAAGGAAGAACAGTAAGAGTTAAATATAGAGGAAAAATCAAAGATACAATTCAAAACATACTTGGAGGAATAAGAAGTAGCTGTACTTATGTAGGCGCTCCTTCTCTTAAACAACTTAGCAAATGTACAACTTTTGTAAGAGTTGCAAAACAATTTAACGATACATTTGTTAAATAAATTAATTAAGAATTTTATCTTAGTTTTATTTAATTCTTTTAATTATGATATTTTCTAAAACTAAAATATCCATTTTAGTTCTTAAAAAACAATCTAATGCCTCTTCAGGTTTACAAACTATGGGCTCATTCTCATTAAATGAAGTGTTTAGAACTATAGGTACTTCAGTTATTTTAAAAAATTCATTTATCAGAGAATAGTACCTTCTGTTAATTTCTTTATTTACTGTTTGTAATCTTCCAGATCCATCGACATGAGTAACTGCTGGAATAAAAGATCTTTTTTCCTCTTTAATTTGATAAACTTTCATCATAAATGGAACTTTATCATCTATTTCAAACCATTCTTTTGCATATTCTGATAGAATGGAAGGAGCAAAAGGACGAAAACTTTCTCTTCTTTTTATTTTTAAATTTAAAATATCCTTCATATCTGTTTTTCTTGGATCGCCTAAAATAGATCTATTTCCCAATGCTCTTGGGCCCCATTCCATTTTACCTTGAAACCATCCAATAACTTTACCGTCTGCTATATAACTTGCTACGCTTTTACATAATTCATTTTCATCTTGAATGTTTTTAATGTCGAGACTTTGATCTAAATTTAAAGAATATTTTTGAATTACTGAATTAATATAGCTTTCATCATACGAATTACCCCAATAAGCATGTTTCATAATAAAACTTTTGGGTTTTTTTAAAATATCATGATATGTGGAAAAAGCAGAGCCGATTGCTCCTCCCGCATCCCCTGCTGATGGTTGAATGAAAACATTTTCAAATTTAGTTAATTTCTTAACTTTGCCGTTTGCAACTGAATTCATACCGCAACCTCCTGCTATACATAGGTTTTTTGATTGGTATTTTTTATAAAGAGTGTTAACAATGTTTAAAAATGCTTCTTCATAAACTTTTTGGGTAGAGTGAGCTATATCTTTATGAAAATCTGTTAACTCCTCATCTTTTGCTCTTGATTTTCCTAATAAAATCTCAATTTTACTTGAATACAAGTCATCAATAGTAACAATTCCTGAATTCCAAGTGTAATTAAAATTTGACTTATGAAATTTAAAATATTTTAAATTTAACTCAAATTCACCATTAGGTTTTAATAATAATATTTTTTTTATTTCATTTAAATATTTAGGTTTACCATAAGGTGCCAATCCCATAATTTTATATTCATCACCATAATTTTTAAATCCTAAAAACTGAGTAATTGATTGATAAAATATACCTAATGAATGAGGAAAATGAATTTTCTTATCGATATTTATCTTGTTATTCTTTCCATATCCCCAGGCAGAACTTGCAAAGTCTCCAAATCCATCAACTGAAATAACACATGATTCTTCAAAAGGTGACACATGAAAACAAGAAGATAAATGAGCTAAATGATGTTCAATGTTAATAACTTTGCCTAAAAATTTATCATTTTTAAACTCTTGATTTAAAGTATCTTTTATAGATTGATAAGTTTTCCTTTTTTTTATTTTTTCAAAAATTAACTTTAAATCAGGCCTATGAGTTAATAGAAAAAGAAATCTTTTAAAATTATTTGCTTTTGGATCTTGGTTTATCGCAATATAATTTACATCTGATAAACTTATTTTACATTCATCTAAACAATGTTGAATGGAATATTTAGGAAATCCGGCAAAGTGTTTTATTCTTGTAAATCTTTCCTCTTCAACAGCTGTAATTAATTTTCCATCTTTAATAATACAAGCTGATGAGTCAGCATGATAAGCATTTA
>MDSW01165171.1_pt1 | contig 13578 bp, 12 predicted proteins | sample 811171 | NCBI WGS metagenome assembly MDSW01 (sample SAMN05326641, study PRJNA326480) | marine metagenome | isolation source: seawater | place: Atlantic Ocean: North West | collected 2012 | reverse complement strand
CTTTCCACCGACACCAACCATAATTTCATCTTCTGAATAATCTATATTGTTATCATTTTTAAATTTTTTAATTATAGCTTTTTGTAACGCAGGCGTACCCTTGCCAGGAACATATCTAGTTAAGCCTTGGTCCATCGCTTTTAATGCAGCTTTTCTTATATTGATTGGAGTATCAAAATCTGGCTCACCAGCAGCTAAAACTAAAATATCTTTGCCTTCAGCCCTCAATGCATTAGCTTTGTTATTAATCCCAACAGTCATAGAAGGTTTAATAAGAGATAATCGATCAGCTATAATATTCATTACTTAAAATTAAATTATAAAATGTTCAATAACTAGACTTATACACGTAAACAACAGAAAAATAGCAAATATTTTTTTTAGTGTATTTGTTTTTATTTTAGATGACAATTTAGCTCCAAAATTTGCTGTAAAAATACTTGGCGTTATAACTAGTGCTACTATCAAAATATTAACGTATCCTATAGAATAAGGAGGTAAACCTGCAATATTCATACCTAAAACAATATAAGAAATGGTTGCAGGAAAAGCGATAAAAAAACCTAAAACAGAAGAAGTTCCAACCGCTCTATGTATTTTTTTAGAAAAGATATTTAAAGTAGGTACACTAAAGCTTCCTCCGCCAATGCCAATTGTCGCTGATAAAAAACCTATAAGACCACTAATTAAATAATTATAAAAAAATAATTTTGGTATATCTTTTCTTATAATTATAATTTTTTTTTGAAAAAACATATTTATTGAAATTAAAAAAGCTAAGGAAATAAAAATTATTACTAAAACCTCACCTTGAATGCTACTAGCCAAGTAAGATCCAATTATTGAACCTGATATAATTCCTAAAAACCATTTTTTAACTACATCTTTATCTACATTTTTTAATTTTAAATGAGAGCGTATTGAGGAAATAGATGTAAATATTATAATACAAAGGGATGATGCTATTGATACATGCATCACTATATCAATAGAATATCCAAGTTTTAATAAAATAAAATAAGATATTGGTACTATTATTATCCCTCCTCCAACACCAAGTAATCCAGCGAGTAATCCTGAGAAAAAACCAGTTAATAAAAATGTTATAATAAGAATTATCAATTAAAATACCTTTTTGCTATAACAATTATGTAGTAAACAAGTTCAATAAAAAATAAAAGAAATTTATTTATGACACATATTCATTGGTTAGGAGCTGGTTTATCTTCCCTTCCTGGAATCAGAAGAATCGCTTCAAGTGGTAAAAAAATAACCGTGTGGAATAGAACGCTTGCGAAAGCAGAATATAGTATTAATCATACAAACTCTGAAAATGTCAAAGCAAAGAAATATGACCTGGATGCTGTTTCTTTAGAATTAAAAGAAGGTGATATTGTAATTTCACAACTATCTGCAAATATGCATATTAGCATTGCAGAAATTTGTCTTGAAAAAAAATGCCACTTTGTTTCTTCTAGTTATATTGCACCTGCTATGAAAAATCTAAATTCAAAAGCTGAGGAAAAGGGTCTAGTATTTATAAATGAAATAGGTTTAGATCCTGGTATAGATCATTTTTTTTCTCATTTGCTTGTTGCAGATTTAAAAAAACAAGATTTAGAAGATTTTTCAGTATCTTATTATTCTTACTGCGGTGGAATACCTGCAGTTGCGAATGATTTTAAATATAAATTTAGTTGGTCACCTGTTGGAGTAATCAAAGCGCTTAACAACCAGGCTATTTTTATTAGCAATTATAACAAAAAAGAAGTGACGCCTTACCATCAAATTAGTTCATATGATGTTAATAAAGAAAATTTTGAAGCTTATCCAAATAGAAACTCAATTCCTTATATAGAAGAATATAATTTTCCTCAAATTTGGAAAATTAAAGATTTTGTTCGAGGCACTCTAAGATTAAGTGGTTGGAAAACAGCCTGGAAAGATATTTTTCATATGCTAGACAATCCTGAAAAAGATATTGAAGAAAAAATTAAAATCAAAAGTGATGAACTATGGAATCTATATCAATATGAAAAAAATGAAAAAGATAGAGTTGTACTTTCTGTCAAGCTAGAAGCTACAAAAAATAATGCTACAATATGGTCTAAATGTTATGAATTAGATCAAACAGGCACGGGTGAAAATAGTGCTATGGCAATATTGGTTTCCATAACACTTTCAGCTGGGATAGATTTAATTTTGAAAAATAAATTAAAACCAGGTGTACAAGCAGCACCTTCCAATTATGAAAATATAGAATATTTTTTTAAAATTTTGGAAGGTTACAATATTCATATAAAGCAAAAATGATAGATAACCCTAATTTTCAATTGGGTATTATTCGTGAAACAAGATTAGATGAACGTAGAACGCCTCTAATTCCTGAACATATTAATAAAATAAAAAAATTATATAAAAATATTAAAGTTGTTATTCAACCTTCTGAAAATCGGTGTTTTCATAATGATGAATACAAAAATGCAGGTGCTGAAATAGATGAGAATCTTAATGATTGTAATTTAATTTTGGGAGTAAAGGAAATCGGTAATGAATTATTAATTGAAAACAAAACTTACTTATTTTTTTCTCATACATCAAAGATTCAATCCGATAATTCTGCTGCTGCTCAAGGAACTCCTGGTATGGACAAAAAAGAATTATTAAAAACAATTTTGAAGAAAAAAATTACTTTAATTGATTATGAAAACATTAGAAATAATAATGGTGCTCGTTATTTAGGATTTGGGCGTTTTGCGGGTATAGTTGGTTGTTATAATTCTTTAGCTCTTTATGAAAATTTTATACACAATCTTAAAATGAAAAGAGCATTTGAATTAGGTACATACGATATTTTAAAAGACTCTCTAGTTAATAAAAAATTTTCTAAAATAAAGATATTAATTACTGGTGATGGAAGGGTAAATAGAGGCGTTTTGGAAATGTTAAGTCATACTAATATTTGTGAAATTTCTAAAGAGGATTACTTATCAAAAAATTATAATACTCCTGTTTTTTGTAACTTAAAAACAGCTGATTACGTAACTTCTGATTCAAAAAAGAATTTTGATTTAAAACATTTTATTGATTATCCAGAAAAATATAGATCTAATACTAATAAATTTTTAATAAAAACTAATCTTTTAATAAGTGCTCATTATTGGGATCCTAGCTCACCAAAAATATTTGAATTAAAAAATCTTAAAGATTACTCAAACTTAAAAGTAATAGGGGATATTACTTGTGATATTAATGGCTCTATCCCTACTACCCTAAAATCAACTTCTATAGAAAATCCATATTTTTATTATGATATAAATAACTTCACAGAATGTGACTTTTCATTTGACGCATTAGCAATCATGGCTGTTGATAATTTACCATCTGAATTACCTAGAAATTCAAGTGCAGAATTTGGAGAAGGTGTTTTAAGAGAAGTCTTGCCTTATATTATTGGAAAAGATGATAAGAGGATTGATGATGCTACAATTACAAAAAATGGATTTTTTCAACCTAAATATTCATATTTAGAAAACTATATAAAAACTTAATGAATCAGAATAACATAATAAAAATTACTCAAAATAAAACAAATTCAAAAAAATTTAAAATTGTAAGCAACTATAAAGCTAGTGGCGATCAACCAAATGCTATTAAAACATTAGTTAAGAATATTAATAAAGGGGAAAACGAACAAGTTTTGCTTGGTGTGACAGGTTCGGGCAAAACTTTTACAATGGCAAAAGTTATTGAAAATTTACAAAGACCTACTCTTATTATGGCCCCAAATAAAACTTTAGCAGCTCAATTATATGGTGAAATGAAAAGTTTGTTTCCTGATAATGCGGTTGAATATTTTGTAAGTTATTATGATTATTATACTCCTGAAGCGTATGTTCCTCGCTCTGATACTTTTATAGAAAAAGAATCTTCAATTAATGAACAAATAGATCGTTTGAGACATTCTGCGACTCGTTCATTAGTGGAAAGAAGAGATACCATTATTATAGCTTCAGTATCCTGCATATATGGTATTGGATCTGTAGATGCATACTCCGCAATGTCATTTAAACTAGAAAAGAATCAAAAAATAAATCGTGATATTATTATTAGAAAATTAGTTGAACTTTTGTACAAAAGAAGGGATATGGATTTTAAGAGAGGAAGCTTTAGAGTAAAAGGTGATATTTTAGAAATTTTTCCATCTCATTTTGAAGATCGATCTTGGAAAATATCTATGTTTGATGATGAGATAGAAAAAATTACTGAAGTAGATCCTTTAACTGGAGAAAAGTTAGATGTATTGAATGAAATAAAAATATTTGCGAACTCTCATTATGTAACTCCAAAACCAACTATTAAAAAAGCATTAAATCTAATTAAGGAAGATTTAAAAAAACAATTGATAGTTTTTCAAAATGAAAATAAATTATTAGAAAAACAAAGACTGGATGAGAGAACTAATTTTGATTTAGAAATGATGGAAACCACAGGTAGCTGTAGTGGAATAGAAAATTATTCAAGATATCTTTCAGGCAGAAAACCTGGTGAACCTCCTCCAACTTTGTATGAATATATTCCTGAAGATGCTCTGTTATTTATTGATGAGAGTCATATTACCTGCTCACAAATATCTGGGATGTACAAAGGAGATTTTTCAAGAAAATCTACATTAGCTCAATACGGCTTTAGACTTCCAAGCTGTGTGGACAATAGACCATTAAAAAGAGAAGAATGGGATGCTATGAGACCTCAAACTGTTTTTGTAAGTGCAACTCCAGGTGATTATGAATTAGACAAAACTGAGGGTATGTTCATAGAACAAGTCATACGACCAACAGGACTAGTAGATCCTCCAATAGAAATTCGTCCAACTAAACATCAAATAGATAATCTTGTCGATGAATGCAAAAAAACTATTAATAATGGTTATAGAGTGATGATTACAACTTTGACTAAAAAAATGTCTGAAGATCTAACGGAGTATTTGCACGAAGAAGGACTTAAAGTGCGTTATTTACACTCAGACATTGATACTTTAGAAAGAATAGCAATTATTCGAGATTTAAGATTAGGAGTGTTTAATATACTTGTTGGAATAAATTTACTTAGAGAAGGTTTGGACATTCCTGAATGTGCATTGATGGTTATTCTTGATGCTGACAAAGAAGGCTATTTAAGATCTAAAACTAGTTTAATCCAAACCATTGGAAGAGCTGCTAGAAATATTGATAGCAAAGTTATAATGTATGCTGACACCAAAACTAAAAGTATGAGAGAATCAATTGAAGAAACAAATAGAAGGCGTAATAAACAGCTCGAATATAACAAAAAAAATAATATCACTCCAATTAGTATTAAAAAATCTATTGATGAAATATTGGAGAGTCCTTCAGAACAGGACCATGTTACTGTTGAACTAGAAAATATTAAACAATTAGTTGGAAAAGATCTAAATGAATATATTAAAAAATTAGAGAAAAAGATGAATGATTTAGCTTCAAAATTAGAATTTGAAGATGCAGCCCAAATAAGAGACGAAATAAATAGATTAAAATCTAAAGAGGTAGGTATACCTAAAAAAATTATAGGGTTAAAAAATTGAATAATTCAATAATTTTTTTAGAAAAGAATCATACTGGTATTATCATTTTGAATAAACCCCAACAATTAAATGCTTTGGATTTAGAAATGGCTAATTTATTTTTTGATAAGTTAAATACTTGGGAAAAAAATAATAACATCAAAAGAGTTTTATTGAAAGGAGAGGGAAAGGCTTTTTGTGCAGGAGGTGATGTAAAATCAGTTTTTCTATCTTCTGGTATTTCAGATCTTAAAAAAGAATTTTTCAAAAAAGAATATACTCTTAATTATAAAATTAGTAAATTTACAAAACCTTATTTATCTATTTGGAATGGTATTGTAATGGGTGGTGGAGCAGGTCTTTCAATCTATGGAAATTATAGAATAGCTTCTGAAAATGCTAAATTTGCAATGCCAGAAACAGCTATTGGCTTTTTTCCAGATGTTGGGGGTAGTTATTTTTTATCAAGAATAAAAAAAAATGTAGGCTTATACTTAGCTTTGACTGGAACAATTTTATCACCAGAAGAAATGATGTATTTTGGTATATCAACTCATTATTCAAAAAGTATAAATATAAAAAATTTGGAAAAAAACTATATTGATCAAGGTTTGATAAGTTCAAATGATGAAATAAATAAAATAGACTCTGAACTATTTGATAACATTGATTTGATTGAAGAAATTTTTCATGGAAATCTAGACTCAATTATCAAAAGAATTAAAAAATCAAATTCCAATTTTGTAAAAAAAACTTATGAACATTTAATGACTCGCTGCCCAATGAGTTTAGCGATAACAACAAAACTGTACAACAAAGCAAAACAATTAACACTAAAAAAATGCTTAGAAATGGAATTTCAATTAAGTCAAAAAATTGTTTATAGAGATGACTTCAATAATGGTGTTGAAGCAATATTAGTTACCAAAACAAATAAACCTAAATGGAACCCCTCTTCTTTAAATGAAATAAATGAAAAAGAATTAGATGATTTATTTCAAATACATACAGAAGAATTAGGTTTATAAATGAAAAAAATAATATAAGAAATTTGATCTAAAATATTAAGTAGTGTAAGTTGATTATTAAAAATGTCTAATAATATTCCAGAATCTGCAAAAGTTGTTATAATTGGAGGTGGTGTTGCAGGGTGTTCAGTTGCCTATCATCTTGCTAAATATGGATGGAAAGATGTAGTTTTACTTGAAAGAGACCAGCTTACTTCAGGTACAACCTGGCATGCTGCAGGGTTAATTGGACAATTAGGATCATCTGCGACAATAACGAAATTAAGAAATCATTCTTTAAACTTATATAAGGAACTTGAAAAAGAAACCGGATTATCTACGGGTCTGAAGCAAAATGGATCGATAACAGTTGCAACAACTGAAGGTAGATTAGATGAACTAAAAAGACAAGTTAACACTGCTCAATTATTCAATATAAAAGCAAATGAAGTATCTAAAGAAGAAATTAAAGAAATATATCCATTGATAAACACAACAGACATTATTGGGGGTGTGCATATTCCAAATGATGGCCAAGCAGATCCTGTAGGAGTTACCAATGTTTTGGCTAAAGGAGCAAGACAAAATGGTGCTAAAATTATTGAAAACACCTTAGTAAAAAAAATATTAACTAAAAATAATAAGATTGCTGGAGTAGAAACTAACAATGGTAACATTGAATGTGAATACGTGGTTCTTGCTTCAGGGATGTGGTCAAGACAAATAGCAGCAGAAATTAATGTAAGCGTCCCTTTATATCCTGTTGAACATTTTTATATTTTAACAGAGCCTATAGAAAACCTTAATAAAGCTTTACCTGTTTTAAGAGATTATAATCATTGTTTATATATTAAGGAGGATGCTGGTAAATTTTTAGTAGGTATATTTGAACCTAATGCTAAACCTGCTTTCACTAAAACTAAGAAAGTTCCAAATGATTTTTCTTTTGCTGAATTACCTGAAGATTTTGATCATTTTGAACCATATCTAATGCACGCAATAAAACGTATTCCTAATCTTGAAACAGTAGGTATTAGAAAATTTTTTAATGGACCTGAATCATTTACTCCTGACTCAAATTACTTGTTAGGAGAAACTCCAGAAGTAAAAAACTTTTTCGTTTGTTGTGGATTTAATAGTATTGGTATTGTTAGTGCAGGAGGTGCAGGCAAAGTAACTGCGGAGTGGATGATGAATGGAGAAGTTAATGAAGATCTATTTTCACTTGATATTACTAGATTTGAAAAATTCCACTCTGAAACAAGTTTTATAATTGACAGAGCAGCTGAAAGTTTAGGGAACCAGTATGCAATGCACTGGCCCTATAAACAGTTAAAAACTTCCAGAAATATAAAAACTTTTCCTTATCATGAACATTTGAAAAACAAAGGTGCTTGCTTTGGACAAGTCGCAGGTTTTGAAAGTCCTCTGTGGTATGCAATTAATGGAAATAAACCTGAATTTGAATATAGTTTTGGATATCAAAATTGGTATGAGTCAGCAAAATATGAAACTATTAATACAAGAAATAATGTAGGTTTATTTGAACTAACACCTTTTGCAAAATTTGAACTTAAAGGAGAAATGACTCACTCTTCTCTACAATATTTGTGTTCCAATAGTATTAAAAATATACCTGGCTCTATTACTTACACTCAAATGCTTAACTCGAAAGGAGGTATAGAAACTGATTTGTCTATAACTTGCATATCAAAAAATAAATTTCGAGTTGTGACCGGGTCGGGAGTTAGAGAGCACGATAAGAAGCATATCTTGAAACATATAGATAGTAATATTGAATTTAATGATATCACTGAAAATTATGCCTGCTTTGGTATTTTTGGCCCTAAAAGTAGACCCTTACTTACCAAATTAGCTGGTGATGAGTTTGAAAATGATAAATTTTCTTTTGGAACTGGTAAATTTTTAACGATAGATAATATAGACATTTGGTTTCAAAGACTTTCATATGTAGGAGAGTTAGGTTGGGAATTATATATTCCTATTTCTGATTCAAAAAGAATTTATGAAAAAATTATCAAGATAGGAACTGATTACAACTTAGTTCATGCTGGCAGACTTGCAATGGATATTATGCGTATGGAAAAAGGATATTTACATTGGGGACATGATATTTCGCCTGCGGAAAATCCTTTTGAAGCTGGCTTGGGTTTTGCAGTAAAATTAAATAAAGATTTTGATTTTATCGGCAAGGAAAACTTGATTAATTCTAAGTCAAATCAAAAAAAACAGTTTGCAATGTTCATTTTAGAAAATTCAAAACCTGGTAAACCCTTAATTTTACACGATGAACCAATCTATTATGATGGAAAAATTGTTGGTGAAACTACATCAGGAAATTTCTCTTTTTGTTATGACGTGAATATGGCTTTTGGTTATATAAATACTAATATTAAAAAAGAAGATGTGGGAAATAATTTTTTTGAGATAGAGGTTGCGACAGTAAAATATAAAGCCAGAATATTGCTTGAATCTTTACATGATCCAAAAAATATCACAATTAAAAGTTAAATTGTATTTACTGCTGACTTTAAAAAACCAAGAAAAATACATTTAAATGAAAATTAAAAGAATTTTATATATTTTTATATCTATCTTATTAATACTATTAACTATTTCTATTTACAATGTTAGACAATTCTACAATATTGAAAAAATTATAAATCACTTAAGAATTGAAAATGGTATTGAAATTGAATTAAAAGAAGAACCTAAATGGAATTTTTTTCCAAAAATACAATTAACACTTAGTGGTACAATAAAAAATAAAGTAGAAAATTATTATTCTGACAACATAAAAATAGTCTTTAACCAATTATATAAATTTGTACCTGCTTCCTTTACTGTTACTTCAAATTCATTTTTTATTAAAGATCTCCAACTTAAATCTTTAAATATCTTAGGTAATTATAATTTAATTAATAAAAAAATTAATTTTAACAATATATTGGCAAAAATAGGTGATGGCAATATAGCTCTGAATGGATTTATTGAAGAGTCTAATAAAAAGAAAGTTGAGGTTAAAGGCAAATTTAAAAATCTTTATCTCAATCAAATTTTTCGGCAAATCAGTATTGCAAATTGGCAAAGAGTAGATTTAAAAATTTCATCTGATAATTTTTATATATCATCAGAATTAAGCAAAAATTTTCATAAAAAAATTATTGGAAATATTCCTATCAAAGGAAGTATGTATTTTGTTGTAACTGAAGAAGAGAGATTTGGAATTGCTTTTCTTAAGTTATTAATTGAAAAAATTCCTAATTTCAGCAACTTAAGCAAATCTTTATCACAAATAATTCAGGGCTTTGGTGGAGAACCATCACTAATACATGGAAATTTAAAAATTAATGAAGGTATATTTTTTACTGATGATCTAAATGTAAATAATAAAAACAATAAAATTGAAATAAAAGGTTCATATAACTATTTATTAAATTTTTTTGATGCTAAGATATTATTTTTTGAGTTAAATAATTTAATTGTCGAAGCGAATATTACAGGAAGTTTAGAAGATCCAATAATTAAAATATTAAATCAAAATATTGTTAATAATTCAAAAGAAGATAATAATGATCTTAAAAAAATTTTTGATGATGGTATTCAGTCTCTTATCGACAAACTATTAGGAATAAATGAATAGTATTTTTTTAGTTGTTTTAGAGGTTTTTGGATATATTATAATTGGATATGCAATAGGTAAATTAAAAATTTTTCCAAACTATTTAATAAGATGGTTTGATTTTACAAGTTTTAATATTTTATTGCCATTAGCTCTGATTGCATTTTTTTGGAAAATAGAATTTCCTAATATTAATATTTTTAATTTGATGTTTTCTTTCTTTGGATCAGGAATATTAATTTTTATGATTGGTTTTTTTATATCTTTAATTGTCTTAAGATTAAAAACAGATGATAGTGCATTAATGGGTCTTGGTTCTTGCTTTGGAAACTCTGTAGCTCTTGGTATTCCTTTGATGTATTCTTTATTAGGTCCTGTTAATTCTATGCCATACATGATTTTAGTTTTCTTTCATGGATTTATTCATTTTACATATACTACTTTGATAATTGAGGGATATAGAAATAGAGATTCATCATTAATATTAATAATTTTAAAAAGTTTAATTGGTATATTTAAGAATATAGTTTTGCTTGGAATGATTATAGGAATTGTATTAAACTATTCATCAACTGAACCACCTGAAATACTTAATTTTCTTTTAGATATTCTTACAAAGTTTTCTCTGCCTGCAGTTTTAATTTCTTTAGGTCTTTCTTTGTCCAATTTTAAGATATCTGAATACTTTAACTTTTCATTAATACTAACTTTATTAAAAAATTTTATACATCCAGTCATTGCTTTCATACTTGCAAAATATTTTTTTAGTATGTCTCCAACATTAGTATTTATTGTTACTTTAGCTGCTGCATTACCAAGTGGATCACAAACATATTATTTTAGTTACAGATATAATGCTTTAAAACAAATAATTTCTTCAAATATAGTTTTGAGTACTTTTGTTAGCTTTATTACTATCCCTGTAATTTTATTTTTATTTGGATATTAAGCTGATTTATTTATATGGTTTAATATAAGATTTTTTTTCTTTTGCAGATCTTCACTTAAAGGAAAAATTTTAATAATTTCATCATAAACTTCTAAAACTTTAGTAAAGTTTTCTTGTTTTAAAAATATTAAAACCAATCCATCCATTGCTCCAAAATGACGAGGTTCTAACTTTAAAGTTTCATTTATATCAATCATCGATTGATCAAAATCTCCAAGCAAGTAAAAAGCTGTAGCTCTCTTATTCCAAGCCTCAGCAAAATTTGGATTACTTTCAATGACTTTAGTAAAATAATTAATTGAACTTTCTAAATTTCCATTATTCATTAAACCTATACCTTTAAAAAAATCATAATTAATCTTAGGATCATTTGTTTCATGCCATATATCCCATATATCTATAGTTATTCTATCTATTTCTCTTTCAATATTTGCTTGCTTTAATTCATCAAACAATTTTTCTAAGCGCAAATCTTTTTGATCTGCATTTAAAGGAAAGCAAATAAATAAAATAATAATTAAAATTTTAAACATACAAAATATATGTTAGATTAATTTATATTTAACAAAAAATAAATATATTATGATAAATTTATACACTTGGCCGACACCCAATGGGCGCAAGATAAGTATTTTATTAGAAGAATTAGAGGTAAAATTTAAAATTATACCTATAAATATTCAAAATAATGAACAATTTTCAAAAGAATTTACAATAATATCGCCTACTAATAAAATTCCGGTAATTATAGATAAAAATACTAATGAAAGTATTTTTGAATCAGGGGCCATTATGATTTATTTAGCTAAGAAATATAATAAATTTTTATCAGAAGAACATTATTGGGAAATAATGAAATGGTTTTTTTTTCAAATTTCTCAGGTTGGACCATTCTTAGGTCAAGCTCATCAGTTTCTCTACTACAACAAAGGAAAAAGTTCTTATGCGGAAAATAAATATAAGGATTATGTTAAAAGAGTTTATGACACTCTAGAGAATAGATTAGAAAAAAATGAGTATCTGGGAGTAGAATATTCAATAGCTGATATAGCTACTTGGCCATGGATAGCAAGGTTTGAAATACATGGAATTAACCTCAAAAATTATACTAATGTTTTCAAATGGTACAAACTAATTTCAAAAAGACCTGCGGTAATTAAAGGCTACAATGCTGTTGGAGAAAAATTAAAAATCCCAAATCCTTAAACTTAATAAATTAAAACCCAAATAGCTGTTCCAATTAATAATAAAGCTAATAACCATTCAATAATCATTTTTAATTTCTGATTAGTTAAATAATGTCGAATAACACTACCTCCAAAAGCCCATATACTAATTGAAGGAATATTAACAATAGTAGACATAATAACCATAAAAAGAGTTCCAAATATTAAGTTTTCTTTTATTGGATAAAATAAAGAAACTGCAGTTATACAAATTACCCAAGCTTTTGGATTAACAAATTGAAATAATATTGCTTCATAGTATTTTAATGGCCTTGATTTTTCTTCGGTTGAAGCAATATTCAAAGAACCAAACATTTTGTATGCTAAATAAAGAATATAAGCAGCTCCTACGTAACTTAATATATCAAGCAGTACTGGAAAGGTAGTGAATAAACTTCCTAATCCTAAACAGACTAAAGCTAATTGTAAGCCATGACCAGTTGGTATTCCTAATATATTAGGCACTGATCTAATAAAGCCAAATTTAATTCCAGAAGTTGTTAGTATACTATTGTTAGGTCCTGGAGTGACATACATAACAAAATTATATGTTGCTACTGCTAAAATTAATTCCCATGTTATCATTAAAAAAACTAATCCCGAAAATTTACAAATTGGATGGGGATTCCAATGTTAGAATTTTCAATCATCTGCATGACACTTTGAAGATCGTCTTTCTTTTTTCCATCTACTCTTAATTCATTGCCATTGATTTTTACTTGAACTTTAATTTTTGAACTTTTAACTTCAGCTGTTATTTTTTTTGCAATTTCTTGTTCAATTCCTTCGATAAACTTGTAAAATTGTCTAACCTTGTTTCCTCCAGCTTTTTCAAGACTTTTTTTATTTATACATAAAGGATCAACTTTTCTTCGGACTAAATGAGCAATGAGTAAATCATGCACTTGATTAAGTTTAAGTTCATCTTCAGTTACAACAGTTAATTCATTTTCTTTTCTCTCAATAGATGTGTCAGATCCCTTAAAATCATAACGATTGGTAATTTCTCGAGTTGCATTACCAATTGCATTATCTATTTCTTGAAAGTCTAGTCTATTTACTACATCAAAGCTTGGCATAAAATTAAAGAAGTTTTATTAATTTATGTCATCCTCCAAATCATCTGGCAACTCTTTTTTTGGACTCAAACGACCTAATTTTTTCATTTT
>MDSW01080990.1_pt1 | contig 13579 bp, 12 predicted proteins | sample 811171 | NCBI WGS metagenome assembly MDSW01 (sample SAMN05326641, study PRJNA326480) | marine metagenome | isolation source: seawater | place: Atlantic Ocean: North West | collected 2012 | reverse complement strand
TTTGGTAAAAAGTTAAGAAATTTTTCTGGCCATTCAATAAAACACAAACAATCTTCATCAATAATGTCTTGAAATCCAAGATTTTCTACTTCATCTTCGTTTTCTATTCTATACCCATCAACATGGTAAATTTCCCCTTTAGCAGAGGAATAATAATTATTGATAATGCTAAAAGTTGGAGAATTAACATGATGAACATCTAGCCTTTCTAATAGTTTTTTAATCAACGTTGTTTTCCCACTTCCTAAATCACCATGAAGAATAAAAATTTTTTGGAATGAAATTAGTTGCTCAAGTTCGTCTACAACTAAGTTAAGTTCCGACAAAGAATTTATTTGAAATTGATTTACCATTATTGCTTTTTGGCAATATAGATAAGCTCATCAGGATTGAGTCTCATTTTTTGGTAGTCAACGCCTGGAAGATCTTTTCTTGGATTAAATAACTCAATTTTAAAACCTGCTTTTTCCAATTTTTTTGGATAATCTTTTCCGTATAATCTCAAATGGTCTTTTTGCCAAAAATGTATTTCTCTCTCTTTTGGATCTGTAATTGTAGAATCCTCATAGGTAGTATCACTATTGTAATCTATAGGAACTTGAAAAATTCCCCATCCACCTTTTTTCATGACCCTATTAAGTTCAGTCATGCACTTATGGTCGTCTTCAACATGTTCAAGAACATGATTACAGAAAATAACATCAAAAGAATTGTCTTCTAAAGGGATTTCATGTAAGTCGAAATGAAGATCAGCAATAGGAGATTCTAAATCAGCTGTTGTGTAATCTAAATTTGTTTGTTTTTTAAATAGAGGATAAAAACATTGTTCAGGGGCAATATGAAGAAGTTTGATGTTTTCAGCACTAAAAAAAGAACTTTTTTGAAGGTATAACCACATTAATCGATGCCTTTCTAAGGTTAAATCATATGGGCACAATACATTTTCTCTGTGAGCTGTATTTGAACCATAGGATAAGAACTTTTTAAAATGTCTATCACAAACTGGACAGTGAACGTTTTGTCCTTTGTAGGCAAGTGGAGCAAATAACCTAAAAATATAACTCAATCTAATTAGTAGAGGTCGAGGTAAGGTATTTAGTAAGTATTTGTAGATTTTTTTCATTTCAACAACTCTTCAATCTTTTGGGCATAGTCTAATGAATCATCACGATAAAAATGTAGATCAGGAGTTTTTCGAAGTTGATTTTTAACTGCTTGACTCAATTGGTGCCTAATGTATTTTTTTGAATCCATTATTTTGTCAAAAACTTCATCATTATTTTTACCTCCAAAAATGCTCAAATAAATTTTTGCAATGGATAAATCTGGACTCATCCTGACCATGGTTACACTAACCATAGCTCCTTGACATATAGACACAGCATTTTTTTGGAAAAACACACCTAGTTCCTTCTTAATTACATTCGCTATTTTCTCTTGTCTTATACTCATGAAGTGTGCAAATTTAGAAAAAGTGAGCACTTCTTCACAATAGTTTTTGTTAGTGATAGTTATATATGGTTAGTTGATGAACTATAATTACCTTTGTTCTGTATCATGAAAAACTTACTTCGAATAGCTAAAATTACGCTTCAGTTTAAAAAAACACTGTTACTGAATCTGTTATTTAATATACTCGGAATGGTTTTTTCCTTGTTCTCTTTTGCTATGATTATTCCTCTACTGAGAGTAATTTTTAACGAAGAGGAATCAATACAAGCATTAGCCAATGAAAACCCTGGAGAATTTGTTTGGACTAAGGAAAGTATAGTTGATCATTTTAATTACCTTCTTTCTAACTATGCCATTATGGAAGGTAGATATCAAACATTAATCATGATATGTGTTTTCCTGGTGAGTATGGTTTTTCTTAAAAATCTATTTACATTTCTTAGTACTTTTTTTCTTTCCGATTTAATCCAAAGTAGTGTTTTGGATTTTAGAAACAGACTGTTTAAAAAAGTACTTTATTTACCAATGTCATTTTACACTGAAGAGAGAAAAGGGGATTTACTCTCTAGATTTTCAGTTGACCTGAAAGAAATTGAACTATCAGTTAAAGCCACCACTAATGCTATTTTCAAAGATCCATTTTACATAGTTGGTTATTTCTTGACCCTTTTTGTAATTAGCTACAAATTAACATTGTTCATTATTATTTTCTTACCCATAGCCGGTTTTGTTATTTCTAGAATAAGTAGTGGTTTGAAAAAAAGATCAAAGTTAGGTCAAGAAAATGTAGGCAACATGTTATCCATGACTGAGGAGTCGCTTTATGGTTTAAGAATTATAAAAAGTTTCAATGCACAACAATTTATTTTAAAAAGATTTAAAGATCAAAGTGGATATCTGTACAGGCTAATGTTAGGTGTGAATAGACGTGTATTTATGGCTTCACCTGTTAGCGAATTTTTAGGTGTTGTAGCTACTGCTGGAGTATTGCTTTATGGGGGTAGATTAGTTTTAGGAAATGAAATTTTACCCGATGTTTTTATTGGATACTTGATATTGTTTTCTCAATTAATAAGTCCATTCAAATCTATTTCTAAAGCCATTTACGATTCTTCTCAAGGCATAGCAGCATTAAACAGAGTAGATGCAGTTTTAAATGAAGAAGAAAAGATAGTTGACAGTCCAAATGCCCTTGAGAAATTAAGTTTTAAAAATGAAATTTCTTTTGAAAACATTCATTTTAAATATGATGAACAAGAAATATTAAACAATATTTCATTTCAAATTCCTCATGGGAAAACGGTTGCACTCGTTGGTCACTCTGGTGCTGGTAAAACAACACTGGCAGATCTCCTAATTAGATTACATGATGTGTCAAGTGGTCAAATTACCATAGATGGACACAACATTAAAAACATCAATTCTTCTGCATTAAGAAGCTTGATGGGTGTAGTTAGTCAAGAATCAATTTTATTTAATGATAATGTTTACAACAATATAGCTTTTGGTGATAGTGACGTTAATGAGGAAAAGGTAATTGAAGCAGCTAAAATGGCTAATGCACATGAGTTTATAATAGCATTGGAAAATGGTTATAAAACTATTATTGGAGATGGTGGAAATAAATTATCAGGAGGTCAAAAACAAAGGATTAGTATTGCAAGAGCATTATACAAAAATCCACAAATACTAATTTTAGATGAGGCAACTTCTTCCTTAGATACAGCATCAGAAAAAGCTGTTCAACAAGCGCTTGATCGTTTAATGCAAAATAGAACTTCATTAGTGATTGCACATAGACTATCTACCATTAAAAATGCACAAAAGATTATTGTATTGGACAAAGGAAAAATTGTTGAAATGGGTTCCCATGATGAGTTAATTAAACAAAACAATTTCTACAAACGCTTTATCGATTTACAATCTCTCAAATAAATTCATGAATGTAAAACCTAAAAAGCATTTTGGTCAACATTTTTTAAAGGACCAATCTATCTGTGAAAAGATAGCTAAGTCAATTGTTTTAAAAGAAGATAAGGAATCTGTTTTGGAAATTGGCCCAGGAACAGGAGCATTGACTAAATTTTTGTTCACTGACAATATAGACTTAAAGGCCTATGAGTTAGATGATGAGGCATATCATTATTTAATCAATCAATATCCTACTATGTCTGTAATAAATAGAGATATTTTAATTGAGGATTGGACAAGTATTTTTGAAAACAAATTTATTGTGGTAGGAAATTTCCCCTACAATATTTCTTCACAAATTGTATTTAAGGTATTTGAACATAGAAATCAAGTTAGTCAATTAGTTGGAATGTTTCAAAAAGAAGTTGCGGAGAGAATTTGTGCAAATCCAGGGACAAAAAAATATGGAATTCTTTCTGTTCTAATTCAGGCTTTTTACAAAACGGAATATCTATTTACGGTCGATGAGCATGTTTTTGATCCTCCACCAAAAGTGAAGTCTGGTGTAATTCAGTTTTTAAGAAATGAAACGGAGCACTTGCCCTGTAATGAAATTCTTTTTGTCAAAGTGGTTAAAACTGTTTTTAATCAAAGAAGAAAAATGATTAGAAATTCAATAAAAAGTTTGCTTAAAGACCATGGATTAGATGATGATTTAGCCACTAAAAGACCAGAACAGTTAGGTGTTTTAGATTACATAAGATTGACTAATTTGATAGAATCAAAGATTTGAAGGGATTTATCCTTTAATAATTTTTATTTTCGCAATTAAATGTCCAAACCATTGTAATGCAGTTTGAGTTAACTAAAGATTTTATTGATGAAATTATCAATGCAATTGAAAATGCAAATGATGATTTTTTAATTGAAAAATTGCATTCTTTGCACCCTGTTGACATTGCTGAGGTTATGCGTATTGTCAATCTCCCACAGGCGCAATATATATACAGACTATTAGGAGAAGAATTATCATCTGAAGTTTTAGTCGAAATTGAAGAAGACATCAGAGAAAAGTTTTTAGAATCTCTTTCTGCTGAAGAAATTGCTGAAAGTTTAGAAAAGATGTACGCTGATGATGCTACTGATGTTATACAGGATTTGCCAGAGAATATTCAAGAGGAGGTATTAGAAGCTATTAAAGATGATGAGCATTCATCTGAAATTTCTATGCTCTTGAACTTTGATGAAGACAGTGCCGGTGGTATTATGGATGTGGATTTTATATCTGCAAATTGGAACTGGACAGTAGCTAATGCACTTGCTAAATTTAGAGAACAAGTAGAAGAGGTTGATCATGTTTACACCATTTATGTTGTAGATGCTCAAAAAAGATTAAAGGGCACATTGTCCTTAAAGCGATTTTTGTACGCTTCAGATGAAACCTTAATTAAAAATATTTTTCAAAAAGATCCTATTTCAGTAGGAGTTGATGAAGAGGCAGAAACAGTTGCTTCCAAAATGGAAAAGTATGATTTAGTAGTCATTCCAGTAGTAGATGCTAGTGGTAAATTGTTAGGTAGGATTACAATTGATGACGCACTAGATGTCATAAAAGAAGAAGCGGAGAAAGATTATCAAATGGCTAGTGGTATTTCAGAAAAAGTGGAATCTTCGGATTCTTTATTTGTAATTAGCAGAGCACGATTACCATGGTTACTTATAGGTATGTTAGGTGGTATTTTAGGAGCTTATGTTATTGGTTTCTTTGAAGGATATATTACTGAACATGCAGTTATGGCTTCTTTTATTCCACTGATATTGGCTATGGGAGGTAATGTTGGTGTGCAATCGTCTGCTATAATTGTACAATCTTTAGCAAACAACACATTGAATTATGATTCAATTACTAAAAAGCTATTGAAGGAGCTATTTGTAGCTTTATTTAATGGTTTAATTTGTTCGGCTATAGCTCTTGTTTTTTGCTGGGTTACTAAAAGCGATTTTAATTTAGCATTAACCATTGGGGTATCACTTGTGGCTGTATTTACCTATGCTGGATTATTTGGAACTTTTGTTCCTCTAATTCTCAATAAATACAATGTAGATCCAGCGTTAGCAACAGGTCCGTTTATTACTACAACTAATGATGTAGTGGGCTTGTTAATTTATTTTCTGATTGGTTGGGCATTATATTTTTAATAAATGAAAGTTGTACTTCTAGATGATTTTCACCCTTTAATTAACGAAACACTTTTAAAATGGGGTTTTGAAGTCATTGATGGAAAAGGATTTAAATCTACAGACTTAATAAGGGTTAAAGATTTAGATGGTATTTTCATTAGATCAAGCATTCCATTAAACAAATCTATTCTTTCACAATTAGAGTCATTAAAGTTTATCGCTAGGCCGGGAGCTGGTTTAGAAAACATTGATATTGAATATTGTAAAGAAGTTAACGTTTTAGTTTTTAGAAGTCCAGAAGGGAATAGAGATGCATTAGCTGAACATACTATGGGAATGATTCTTAGTCTCATCAATAAAATAAACACTTCAAATATTGAAGTAAGAGATGGTATTTGGCTAAGAGAGGCCAATAGAGGAATTGAATTAAAGGGTAAAGTTTTTGCTATCATTGGCTATGGATATATGGGGGAGGCATTGGCAAAAAGGTTGAAAGGATTTGATGTAAAAGTAGTAGCATATGATAAGTATAAAACCAATTTTTCATCTCAATATGTTGAAGAAGTATCTATGGATTTTATATATAAAAATGCTGATTTTGTTAGTCTTCACACTCCATTAACACCTGAAACAAAAGATTTAGTAAATACTTCATTCATAAACCTCTTTAATAAACCATTTTTCCTTATTAATACAGCAAGAGGTCATTCAGTGAAAGTTGTAGACTTGATAGAAGCCTTAGAAAATCAAAAAATTATCGGTGCATGTTTAGATGTGTTGGAATTTGAATCAACTTCTTTTGAGAAATTTAGCTACGCTGACAATCCTAAATTTAAGTCACTTGTTAAATTCAATAATGTATTATTGACTCCACATATTGCGGGATGGACAGTAGAATCCAAAGAAAAAATGGCTCAAGTAATATTAAATAAAATTCGCGATAATTTTATTTCGTAATAATTGATCTATTATTAGCCTTAAAATGGTCAAATTTTAAGGGATATTTAAAAATTAATTAAACTAACTATTCACCTTACATAATGTTTGTATATTTTTGGGTGCTTTAAACGTAACTTTGTCATGAGTAAATCATCTTTTTATACTTCAGTTGGATATAAAATTCTAATGGCGCTCTCAGGCCTCTTTTTAATGGTCTTTCTTGTGCAACATCTTACCATTAATATGCTTTCTGTTATTAGTCCAGATACATTTAATGAGGCATCTCATTTTATGGGTACAAATCCGCTTGTTCAGTTTCTATTACAGCCTGTTTTGATGTTTGCTGTGATTTTTCATTTTGTAATGGGGTTTGTTTTAGAATTAAAAAACCGAAATGCAAGATCAGTTGATTATGCATTTAAAAACCCTTCTACAAGTTCTTCTTGGATGTCTAGAAATATGATTATAAGTGGTTTAACTGTTTTGGCATTTTTAGTGCTTCATTTTGTGGATTTTTGGATTCCAGAAATTAATACAAAATATGTACTTGGTGATATGACTGGTTTAATGGCTGATGGGAATTATAGATATTTCTATGAATTGAGGCACGAATTTCAAAGTTTACCTCGTGTAATTGCTTATGTTGTTGCATTCATTTTTCTTGCACTTCATTTACAACATGGCTTTAAATCATCTTTTCAAAGTGTAGGTTTAACAAACGGAAACAAACGATTAGCACTACTTAAATTTGGAAATCTATTCGCTATAGTAGTTCCGTTAGGTTTTGTAGTAGTTGCATTATTTCATTTTCTAACACAATCGCATTAATTTTAGAAGCATGGGAAAATTAAATTCAGGAGTACCAGAGGGGGAATTAAAAAATAAGTGGGTTAATTACAAAGACAATATTGATCTTGTTAACCCTGCTAATAAACGTAACATTGATGTTATAGTGGTAGGCACAGGATTGGCTGGTGGATCAGCTTCTGCTACTTTAGCCGAATTAGGTTATAATGTCAAAACATTTTGTTACCAAGATAGCCCTCGTAGAGCACACTCTATAGCAGCTCAAGGGGGTATAAATGCTGCAAAAAATTACCAAGGAGATGGGGATTCAACTTATAGGCTTTTTTACGATACTATCAAAGGTGGAGATTACAGATCAAGAGAAGCTAACGTATACAGACTAGCCGAAGTATCTACCAACATTATTGATCAATGTGTTGCTCAAGGAGTGCCATTTGCAAGAGATTATGGTGGGCTTTTAGATAACAGGTCTTTTGGAGGTGTTTTGGTATCAAGAACATTTTATGCCAAAGGACAAACAGGACAACAACTGCTTCTTGGAGCATATTCGGCTATGAATCGTCAAATTGCCAGAGGTAAAATTAAAATGTACAATCGCCATGAGATGCTTGACGTGGTTGTTGTAGATGGAAAAGCTCGTGGAATTATTGCAAGAAATTTAACTACTGGTGAAATTGAAAGACACTCTGCCCACGCTGTAGTTTTGGCATCTGGGGGATATGGAAACGTTTATTTTTTGTCAACAAATGCCATGGGAAGCAACGTAACTGCGGCATGGAAAGCTCATAAAAAAGGAGCGTATTTTGCTAACCCTTGTTACACGCAAATACACCCAACTTGTATTCCAAGATCAGGAGAGTACCAATCTAAGTTAACCCTTATGTCAGAGTCATTGAGGAATGATGGCAGAATATGGGTTCCTAAAAAGAAAGAAGATGTAGAAGCGCTTAGAAATGGCACTCTAAAAGCAATAAACATTAAAGAAGAGGATAGAGATTACTATTTGGAAAGAAGATATCCTGCTTTTGGGAATTTAGTACCAAGAGATGTTGCTTCCAGAGCGGCTAAAGAACGTTGTGACGCAGGATTTGGAGTTAATCAAACTGGAGAAGCAGTTTTCCTAGACTTTAGCTCAGCTATTATGCGTTATGGGAAGGAGCAAGCTTTGTTGAAAGGATTAGATGAGAACGATGCATCATTAGTTAAAAAACTTGGTCAGGACATTGTAAAAGCCAAGTATGGAAACCTTTTTCAGATGTATGAAAAAATTGTAGATGAAAACCCGTATGAAACTCCTATGATGATTTATCCGGCAGTTCACTATACAATGGGTGGTATTTGGGTAGATTATAATTTAATGACTTCAGTTCCAGGATTATATGCTATTGGCGAAGCTAATTTCTCTGATCATGGAGCCAATAGACTAGGGGCATCTGCCTTAATGCAAGGTTTAGCAGATGGCTATTTTGTACTTCCATATACCATTGGTGATTATCTATCTGACGATATCAGAACAGGTCCAATATCAACGGATACCAAAGAATTTGATGAGGCAGAACAGCAAGTCAAAGAGCAACTGAATAATTTAGTCAATAATAAAGGCAAGCACTCTGTTGACTATTACCATAAGAAGCTAGGTAAAATCATGTGGGATGAATGTGGAATGGCTAGGACAGAAGAAGGATTAAAAAAAGCCATCCAAGATATCAAGTCCCTAAGAGATGATTTTTGGAAAAATGTTAATGTACCTGGTGGGATTAATGAGATGAACAAAGAATTAGAAAAAGCAGGAAGAGTGGCTGATTTCTTAGAGTTAGGAGAACTATTTGCTAAAGATGCTTTAGAAAGAAATGAATCATGTGGAGGTCACTTTAGAGAAGAATATGCCACACCAGAGGGAGAGGCAAAAAGAAACGACAAAGACTATACTTATGTGGCTGCTTGGGAATATAAGGGAGAGCCGGCTGATGCGGTTTTACATAAGGAAGAGTTGAATTTTGAAAACATAGAAGTTAAAGAAAGATCATACAAATAATAAATACACCATGAATTTAAAGCTTAAAATTTGGAGACAAAAAGATGCCAATGACAAAGGATCAATGGTGGATTATGATATTCAGAATGTTTCTGAACACATGTCATTTTTAGAAATGCTAGATGTCTTAAATGAGGAATTAATTGAAAAAGGAGATGATCCGGTAGCTTTTGATCATGATTGTAGAGAGGGTATATGCGGAATGTGTTCTTTATATATTAATGGAGAAGCCCATGGACCTGATAGAATGGTAACGACATGCCAACTTCATATGAGGAAGTTTAAGGACGGTGATACTATTTATATTGAACCTTTTAGAGCAAATGCTTTCCCTGTAGTTAAGGACCTAGTTGTTGATAGATCATCGTTTGATAGAATTCAACATGCAGGGGGGTATATTTCAGTGAATACATCTGGGAACACACAAGATGCAAATGCTATTCCAATACCAAAAGATGATGCTGATTTAGCTTTTGATGCGGCAACTTGTATTGGATGTGGAGCATGTGTTGCTTCTTGCAAAAATTCATCAGCTATGTTATTTGTTTCAGCTAAAGTTTCTCAATTTGCTTTATTGCCTCAAGGACAAGTTGAAGCAAAAGACAGGGTAACCAATATGGTCAACAAAATGGATGAAGAAGGCTTTGGTAATTGTACCAATACTGGTGCTTGTGAAGTACAATGTCCAAAAGGAATTTCTCTGGACAATATTTCAAGAATGAATAGAGAATTTTTGTCTGCTAACCTCAAAAAAAGTTAAGCTACTCTTTTGTCATAGTGTGGATTATTTTTTCCACCATACTTCTGTTATACTCAAAATCCCAAATGACTTCGTCTTTAAGTTCATTATAGTATCCAATAGATATTGGTTCTTTTTCTAAAAAATCAGTTTTAAACTCATTTTTGAGTTTAAATAAACTAATGTCAGCCTTTAACTTTTGGTTTATTTTTCTCTCATTTGGAATACTTGCAGTATTGACGATAATATGTTTGGAGACGAATTGTTCCTTTTCAAAAACTATTTTATAAACAGACCTTGAGGTTAATTTTGTCTTGAATTTATATCCTTTTAGTTCACTTTTTAAAATAACAGCATTATTCTGTAGAACACTTACAGTACAATTTTTTAATTTTCCTCTATAATTTTCTATTGGTCTTAGTTTAATGACCATGTTAACACATGTTTTTTTTTGAGCACAGATGACAATGCAAGGGACAAAAAAAATAAGGACTAAAACATGTCTTTTGCTAATCATTGAGGAAAGTTCAATGTTAAAATTAAGATTATTATTTAATCAAAAAAGAAAAGAAGTAGGGACTAAAAAATTTCTTTTGCGATGTTTTTTACTGCTTGACCTTTGCCCATTGTATAAAAATGGATAACTGGAATATCAGCTTTTACAAGTTCTTTACATTGAGCTGTAGTCCATTCAATTCCAACTTGTTTTACTTCTTCATCATTTTTACATTTTTCTAATTCATTAGAAAAGGCTTCAGGAAAATTAACGTGGAAAAACTTTGGAATAAAACTAAGATGTCTAAGGTTTGTAATTGGTTTTATACCTGGAATAATAGGAACATCAATACCTATATCTCTACATTTGCTTACAAACTCAAAGAATTTTTCATTGTCATAAAATAGCTGAGTAACGATGAATTCAGCTCCTGCATCTACTTTCTTTTTTAGGTTTTTTAAATCACTTGAAAGATTCATGGCCTCAAAGTGTTTTTCAGGATAACCAGCAGTTCCAATACAAAAATTTGAAGGACTATTTTTAGTCTCTTCATACAAATATTGACCATTGTTCATTTCACTGATTTGACCGATGAGGTCTAAAGCATAGGCATTTCCTCCTTCAGTAGGTACAAAAGCAGCTTCATTTTTCATGGGGTCGCCTCTTAGTGCTAAGATGTTATCTACGCCTAAAAACTTAAGGTCTATTAAGGCACTTTCCGTTTCTTCTTTAGTAAAACCACCGCAAATTATATGAGGTATGGCATCCACATTATACCTATTCATCAATGCGGCACAAATACCTACTGTACCAGGCCTTTTTCGAATGGAAACCTTCTTCAATAGACCATTACCCATTTTTTTATATTCATATTCTTCTCTATGATAGGTTACATTAATAAATGGGGGGTTAAACTCCATGAGTGGGTCAATTCCTGCACATAAATCTTCAATACCTTTTCCTTTTAGTGGAGGGATAATTTCAAAAGAGAAAATGGTATCCTTTCTTTTTTGTATGTATTCAGTTACTTTCATTGTAAGGGGAACAAATAAACACGTAAATAAAGTCATTAGCAAACGAATTTTAATTAAAAAGGTTATTCTTTGTTAAACAATTTTTTGTAATTGATATAAGTCCTTTAAATATTCTGTTTACACCTGTCAATTATAAACACTTATTGTACTACATTTGCTGCCTATGAAAAACATCAGGAATTTTTGTATCATAGCTCACATTGATCATGGTAAAAGTACTTTAGCAGATAGATTGCTTCAGACTACAGGTACTATATCTGACCGTGAAATGAAAGAACAAGCTCTTGATGATATGGATCTTGAAAGAGAAAGAGGTATAACTATTAAAAGTCATGCTATACAAATGGATTATACTTTCAATGGAGAGGATTATAAGCTAAATCTAATTGATACTCCTGGCCATGTGGATTTTTCATATGAAGTTTCTAGATCTATTGCTGCATGTGAGGGTGCACTTTTGATTGTTGATGCGTCTCAAGGAATAGAAGCTCAAACTATATCCAATCTTTACTTAGCTATTGAAAATGATTTAGAAATTATCCCTGTTCTTAATAAGATGGACTTACCTGGTGCTATGCCAGAAGAAGTTACCGATCAAATTATAGATTTAATAGGGTGTTCTGTTGATGATGTTATACCTGCAAGTGGAAAAACAGGTTTAGGCGTTGACAATATCCTTGAAGCAATTATTGAAAAAATTCCTTCACCTAAAGGTCAAGACAATGCTCCTTTAGAAGCCATGATTTTTGACTCTGTATTTAACCCATTTCGAGGTATCATTGCCTACTTTAGGGTGTTTAATGGCGTAATCAAAAAAGGTCAACAAGTTAAATTTTTTAATACCGGAAAAACTTATGACGCTGATGAGATTGGAGTTTTAAAAATGGATTTAGATCCAAAAAAAGAATTGGCGTCTGGTGATGTTGGGTATATAATTAGTGGCATAAAAAAAGCAAATGAAGTAAAGGTTGGTGATACCATTACAACCATGACCAATCCATGTGAAAGTGCAATTAGAGGTTTTGAAGATGTTAAACCCATGGTATTTGCAGGAATATATCCTGTTGATACAGAAGATTATGAAGAATTAAGAGCTTCTATGGAAAAGCTTCAATTAAACGATGCTTCATTGGTCTTTGAACCGGAATCTTCAGCTGCATTAGGTTTTGGGTTTAGATGTGGATTTTTGGGTATGCTCCATATGGAGATTATTCAAGAACGATTAGAAAGAGAGTTTAACATGACAGTTATTACAACTGTTCCCAACGTTTCTTATCGAATTTATATGAAAAAAGATTTGGAAGAAATTATTGTAAATAACCCTTCCGAATTGCCCGAACCATCTAAAATTGATTGGATTGAAGAGCCATACATAAAAGCTCAGGTTATAACAAAATCCGAATTTGTTGGTGCTGTAATGAATTTATGTATCGAAAAAAGGGGCGAACTTACCAATCAAGTTTATCTCACACAAGATAGAGTTGAACTTTCATTTTTAATGCCTTTATCAGAAATAGTATTTGACTTTTATGATCGTTTAAAATCCGTTAGTAGAGGCTATGCTTCATTTGATTACTCACCTACAGATTATAAAAAGTCTGATTTAATTAAGTTAGATATTTTACTTAATGCTGAACAAGTGGATGCTTTATCTGCTCTTGTGCATAGAAGTAATGCTTTTACTCTTGGTAAAAAAATATGCTTGAAATTAAAGGAGCTAATACCAAGACAACAATTTGAAATTCCAGTTCAAGCGGCAATTGGTGCAAAAATTGTGGCAAGAGAAACGATTAAGGCACTTAGAAAAGATGTTACAGCTAAATGTTATGGTGGTGACATTACTAGAAAAAGAAAATTATTAGAAAAACAGAAAGCAGGTAAAAAAAGAATGAGACAGGTGGGTAGAGTTGAAGTTCCTCAAGAAGCTTTTTTAGCAGTTTTAAAATTAGACTGATTAGAAAAAAGCACGAATTTGTACACCGCCT
>MDSW01184525.1_pt1 | contig 13580 bp, 15 predicted proteins | sample 811171 | NCBI WGS metagenome assembly MDSW01 (sample SAMN05326641, study PRJNA326480) | marine metagenome | isolation source: seawater | place: Atlantic Ocean: North West | collected 2012 | reverse complement strand
TTTGTTATAAAAACAAGTTAAGTAAGAGCGTTATTATGACCATTAACTTATAAAATTATGAGCAAAAAACCGCCTCCAAAGCAATTTGTTAAAAATCCAATTCAGGGAACGAAATTTACTTTACTAGTCTCTAGCGCTAAAGGCGGTGTTGGTAAATCTACAGTTGCTGTCAATCTCGCTTTTGCCCTACAAAGCCTAGGGCTAAAAATAGGTATATTGGATGCTGACGTTTATGGTCCATCACTGCCAAAATTAGTTAATATAAATGAAAAGCCAAAAAGTGAAGATGGTAAAGCACTGGTTCCAGTTGAAAAATATGATGCTCAATGTATGTCGATGGGTTTATTAGTTGATGAGCAAACTCCAATGATTTGGAGGGGGCCAATGGTAATCAGTGCTATTAAAACAATGACTCAAAAAGTTTTATGGAAAGATCGAGACATAATTATAATTGATATGCCTCCAGGAACAGGGGACACACAATTAACATTTGCACAAGAAGTAAAAGTTGACGGAGCAATTATAGTTTCTACTCCTCAAGATTTAGCTTTATTAGATGTTAAACGTGGTATTCAAATGTTTGATAAAACTGGAGTAAGAATCTTAGGACTCATTGATAATATGAGTTTTTTCAAAGGAGATGATGGTAAAGATTATAAAATTTTCGGAGAAAGCGGTGTCGAAAAAACTGCAAAAGAATTCAAAAAAGAATTTTTGGGCCACTTGCCTATTCATCAAGATTTAAGGAGTTCAGCAGATACAGGAAAGCCTTTAACTTATTCTGATCCTGATCACGAGGTTTCTAAACTATTTTTAAATATAGCAAAAAAAATTAAGATTTCTCTAAATTAAATTTTTAATATTATATCTTTTTTGCAATTATTCTTAAAACCTTAGGATTTTCTTTCTTAAAGATTGCAAATCCTTTAGAAACTTTAAATTCAATTATTTTAAAATGTTTTTTAATTTCTTTTTTTAGCTCTTGTGGGTTTATAAACCGCCTATAATGTGAAGTAAGGAACTCATTCTTGCCAATTTTTTTTCCAATTCCAAATAATTCATCATAAATTGTTCTGGCCTCAATAAATAAATAATCTAATTTTTTAAGTTTCTTAATTTTATTTATTAATATTTTTTCTTGTTTTTTATTAATAGTATGAATTGTAAACCTTGAATAAATTGAAAAGTTTTTTTTTATATTCTTATAAGGGAAGCTGACGAAATTTTTTTTTATAAAATTATTTTTAATTTTTTTAAATTTTTTTTTGTTTAATTTAATAACAGCCGAACTTTGATCTAAACCTATACATTTAAGTTTATTTTTATTAAAAAAAATTGTATCTCTACCATTTCCACACCCAATGTCATAAATATTACCTTTATAATTTTTTAAAAATTTTTTACAATGTTTAGAAAAAGAGGAAGGTTTTAAAACACCTTTAAAATCATTGTAATAGTTATCCCAATAATTTTTCATAAGTTAAATTTAAAATTAAAAATTAATGAACGATTAAACTAATTTATCATCAAATGAAAATGAGTGCATTAGTTCATTCCATTCTCTTTTAGAAAGACCTGAGTTTTCAAGACTTACCTTTTCGCCTTTCGCCATTTGTTGGATTACTTTTTTTCCTTTAGCGGAAACATGAACAGCGCCAACTCTATAATCTAAAAATGCTGAGTGGGTGATTGGTACCCATTTTTTTACTGTTTCTAACATCGCCTCAGCATATACTCTTATTTCATATTGAGCGTGATTATCAGCTCTTAAAAATAAAAAATTTAATAAGTTTAATAAGTCTGTTTTCCAATACCATTGTGTATAAGAATTTAATGTTAAATTCATTCTAGCTAATTCTCTTGCGAGACCAATTTTATTTTCATCAATTATTTTACCATCGAATCGTTCGTTAAGCATTTTTTCATAGTTATCGTAAGTTCTGGTGGCATCATCTTTTAATATTTTTAAAACTTCATCTGCTTGTTCTCCTGAAATTAAATCACCTCGGCCTTGTCTATTGGAAGTTGATTGAGCTGAAAGCTGCTCTTTTGAAGGAATATAAAATTCTTTATCTAAAATTGAGTATCTTGCAGAATATTCATTAACATTTGCTGTCCTGTGTCTAATCCATTGTCTTGCTATAAAAATTGGAAGTTTTACATGATACTTTATTTCACACATTTCAAAAGGTGTAGAATGCCAATGCCTCATTAAATATTTAATCAATCCTTCATCTGTAGAAACCTTTTTTGTACCTTTTCCGTATGAGACTCTGGCTGATTGAACTATTGAACTATCATCACCCATATAATCAACAACTCTTACAAATCCGTGATCCAGAACTGGTATGGCTTCATATAAAATTTTTTCTAACTCAGAAGATGTTACTCTTTTTGTTTGGCTTCTTTGAGCTTGTTGTTCGGCTATTTCTTTCTTTTGTTCAGGTGTTAATTTCATGATTATAAAGATGTTTAAAAATATATTAATAAAATTAAATTTCAACCAACATTAAATTTAAATAGTTGATAAAACAAAACTATAAAATAAAATTTATTTCAACTTATAGATGTAATAAAAAAAGAGAAGAACTGTACGATTTAATTTTTGTAAAATTTTTCGATAGTATTAACTACATGCTTAATATGATTTTTTTTTATAAATTCATGCACAGGAAGTGACAATGATGTATTTGCTAATTTCTCAGCTACTGGAAAATCGCCTTTTTTATACTTTAAAAATTTTGCTGCTTTTTGTAAATGAACGGGTATTGGATAATGAACTTTAGCATCAATATTATTCTTTATTAAATATTTTTTAAGTTTATCCCTTTTTTTAACATTAATATGATAAAGATGAAAAACTTCTTTCAAGTGTTTATGTCTTTTAACTAAAGTGATATTTTTATTTTTCGCAAGCAATTTATCTAACATTATTGAGTTACTAATTCTTTTACTTGTAATGTTATCTAATTTATTTCTCATTTTATAATTTGCAACTACAGCTTGGATAGTATCTAGTCTAGAATTATAACCAAAAACTTCTACACTATTTCTGTTCTTTAACCCGTGATTTCTAATTAGGTATAATTTATCTGCCAAAGATTTATTATTCGTAACTATAAATCCACCATCACCCCAAACATTAAGATTTTTTAGTGGATGCATACTATATGTGCAGGTATCTCCATAATTTACTAAATGATTTTTTTTAAATCTTGCCCCAATAATATGAGCACTATCCTGAATAATTTTTAGATTGTACTTTTTTGCTATAGATTTTATTTTGTCCATTTCACACGGTCTACCTGCCCAATGGACTGGCATTATCGCTTTGGTTTTTTTTGTAATTGCTTTTTCAATCTTTGTCTCATCCATGTTATAATCCTCTTTCACATCTACAAAGACTGGTTTTGCTCCTGCTGTAACAATTGAACCAACTGTTGCAACAAATGTATATGGAACAGTTATAACCTCATCTCCAGAACCAATGCTAAGCGCTTTTAAACTTAACAATAATGCGTCTGTTCCATTTCCAACACTAATTGCAAATTTTGCGCCTGTCCTCTTTGCAAAATTCTTTTCACAAATATCTACAGCGCTTCCGAGAGTATAATCGCCTTTTTTAACTACTTTTTCTATTTCTTTGAAAACTTTTGAATAATCAGCAAACTGCTCAACTAAGTAGCTATGATTTATATTTAGCTTCTCGTTTTTTTTGTATTCTTGTGGTAAAAAATTTTTCATTATTTTTTAAGTTGTTTATCTTGGTATAGTAAATCTTTTTTTGAAAATATATTTAAATACTTCTTATGATAAAACATTATCTCCTGTAAACCTTTTTTTAAAGTATAAACTGGTTTCCAGTTCAACTCTCTCATAGTCATATTAGATCCTAATTTGTAAATAAAGTCTTGACCTACTCTACTTTTTATTTTCTTCACTAATTTTTTTTTATCGTAGGACTTTAGGTCGCATACATTTCTGATTATATCATTAACACTGTAAAATTTTTTTCCTGAAAAATGGTATGTTTTTCCAATTTTGCCTTTAAGAATCATTTTTTCAATTCCAGAGGAAAAATCATTTGAAAATATAAAGTTTCTTTTAGATAGTCCATTGCCTTGTAAAGTAAATTTTTTTTTATAATCTACACAATTAATTAATTTTGGAATTAATCTGTAAAGTGGTTGACCAGGACCATAGAAATTTGAAAATCTAGAAATAATCAGCGGAAAACCAAAATTTTTTTCGTAATTTTTTAGAAGATTCTCAAAACTTAACTTTGATGTAGCGTAAGGTGTTTGAGGTGAAAATAAACTACTTTTTTCATCTATATATTTTTTTGATGATCCAAAAATTTCAGGAGTAGATATATATATATATTTTTTTAAAAATTTAGAATTACTTAAAAATTCAATCATCTTAGTTTTAGACAAAACATTTATTTGAAAATAAGTACCTGAATTTTTCCAGCTTTCATTGACCATACAGATAGATGCAAAATCTATTATCACCTCAGGCCTTACTTTTTTTATAATGTTAATTAAATTGTTTGAATTTTTTAAAAAATCAATTTTATATTGTCTAAAATTTTTTTTTTTTTTGTTATACTTGTATGGTAAGTAGCAATTTCTTTTTTTTTTTCTATATGTACCAAATATTTGATAGCTATTTTTATTCAATAAATAATTGACTGTGGATGCACCTGAAAAGCTAGAGCTACCTAAAATCAATATCTTTTTTTTCATTTAATTAAAAAGGTCCTTTGAAATTTGAGTCAGGCACATCATGAAGAATAGTGTCAGAGTTTTTTAATTTAATTTTTTTTCCAACAAGTTTACTTATATCGTTTAAAATATCATTTTTTTTAATATAAAAATCTCTCGTATAAAATGTACTAGTTGGTGTTGGTATATCGGGTAATGTTTTTAATAAAGGTGGTTTGATTAATTTAATATTTTTCTCTCTGTATAATTGAGATAATATCTCTGATCCTATTGAACAAAACGGATGAGAAATAGAGTCAAGTACAAGAAGTCTTTTAGTCCTTTTTAAAGAGTTTTTAATTACTGATATGTCTAGAGGTTTGATTGATTTTAGATCGATTAAATCAAAACTTATCTTGTTTTTTTTTAATACATTTTTTATAGAGAGCATTTCAATTGTAGAAAGAGAGTAAGAAACCGCTGTAAAATCTTTTCCTTTAGAAATTAATTCCGTTAAGTTTTGTTTATTTTTATATTTAATTTTTTTTGTTTCTTGTTCAATATTGTGTAACCATCTATGCTCAATAAAAATAACTGGGTTTGGATCTCTTATTGATTTTTTTAAAAGGTTATAAGCATCTGAAGGAAATGAAGGCATGACAACTTTTAAACCAGGTATATGTGCAAACCAACTTTGTAAACTTTGAGAGTGAGTTGGACCTTGTCCCCAACCCTTTCCAACTACTAATCTAATTGTAATTGGTACGCTATTTTTTCCTCCAAACATGTAATGCCATTTTGCTGCGCTATTAACTAGTTGATCCATAGCTAATAAAAAAAAATCTAATCTTTGATGCATCATAACACATGGATTATTGTTTAAAGACATACCGACGCCTATTCCAGTCATGGCATTTTCTGAAGTTGGAGTCTCAAATACTCTTTCTGATCCAAATTTTTTTACCAATCCTTTTGTTGTTCCAAAAAAATTAAGGCTGTCGTTCACCCCTAAACCAAAACATACAAGTTTTTTATTTCTACTCATTTCCTCTGTGAGAGCTTTATTAATTGCTTGTGAGTAAGTTATTTTCGTCATCTTTTATATACAAGTTTACTAATGTTTTTGAATTGAGGTTTTTTTAGTTTATTCAAATAATTAAAATCTTTATCTACAAAATTTGTTATTTTTTTGTCTAAATTATTTATTTGACTAATTTTAAATATCTTATTTTTTATTAAATATTTTTTTGAAAAGTCTATTGGATCCTTTTTTTTCCACTTTTTAACATCCTGTAATTTTCTATATCCAAGAAGAGTGTCATCGTTTGGTCCACAATGCTCAAGGTATCTATATGTTTCTACTTCTACAAAATGTGTTTTCGGATTTTTTCTTATTTTTTTGAAAAGTTCATCAAATTTTTTGAATAACTTAAAAGGGTTATCTTGTGTAAAAAGATGTGAAGTTGCACCCATAGCTGAAGCTAATTTATAGATCTTTCTCTTTTCTGGTTGTCTATCTTTAATATGAGTATAAACAGAATAGAAATTATTTTCACAAATGAAAATTACCGGTAATTTTTTAAGAATACTAAAGTTAATTGATTCAAAGAAAACTCCTTCTTCGACTGCTGCGTCACCTATATAAATACAAACTAAATTTTTTTTTTTTGCTAATTTTAGTGAGTAAGCTAGTCCTACTCCAATTGGAATAGAATTTGAAACAATTGCTGTACTACCGTAAAAATTATTTTTTAAGTCTACTAAATGCATTGAACCTCCAATACCTTTGCTGCAACCTTCCTCAAAACCATGAAGTTCCGCAAATAGCTTTTTTGATGATCCACCTTTAGCTAAAAAATGAGCATGTGATCTATGGTAACTTATTGAGATATCATTTTTTTGTAATGCTAAACCGCTAGAGGCTGCAACTGCTTCTTGACCTATTGAGAGATGTGTAGGGCATCGCATTTTATTTTTGCTATATTGAGATGCAATTTTTTCTTCAACAACCCTGATTTTTTTTTGAATTTCATAAATTTTTTTGAAAAAATTCTTCTTAATCATAATTATTTTACATTTAGTTTTTTCATTTTCTTAAGGTTAAAATTATTTACACCGAATTTATTTTTATTTTTACTATCAAAATAATTTATTAATTGTTGAATAGCTTTTTCAACATTATATTTTGGCATAAAACCAGTTTTTAATAATCTTGATGAGTCTTGTCGATAAGACCTGATATCTTTACTTCTATTAATCTTTATTTTTGATCCCAATTTTTTTTGTATCATTTTAGCAATTTGTAAAATGCTAAGATTCTCAAATCCAATATTGTAAATGTTATGTTTAAATTTTTTTTTGCTAAGAGCGAAATGATCTATAATCCTGACAATATCTTCTATGTGAATATTTGGTCTTATTTGGGCACCTCCATCAACAAAGATTTGTTTTTTAAAAAATCCATCAAAAGTCAATTTATTTACAGTAACGTCTAATCTTAATCTGTCTGAAACTCCGCATACAGTGGCTGGCCTCAAACAAATAATGTCAATTTTATCTTTGAAACTTAAAAAAACTCTTTCTGCAATCATTTTTGTCTTGTTATAAACTGAAATTGGATTTAATTTTAAATCTTCTGTTACGTTACGTTCCTTTTTAACTCCATAAACACTTCCGGAACTAAAAAATATGATTTTTTTAACTTTATTCTTAATTGCATGGTCAGCAATAATTTTAGAAGCAAGAACATTTATTTCCCAAGATATTTCCGGATTTAACTCCACAGTTGGATCATTAGCTACATTTGCTAAATGAATAATAATATCAACTTTTTGTATATTTAGTTTATCAAAGTTTCTTACGTCACCTTTTATTACTTTTAAATTTTTATGTTTCTTTAAAGTGTTACCAAACCAAAAACTATCATAAACTAAAACTTTATGTTTAAGTTTTAATAAGTGTTGCGTTACTCTTGAACCGATATATCCGCATCCCCCGGTGATTAAAAAATTCATTTATTCAATATTATTATTTAAAAATGTGGCTTAAATGTTTTTTCAATATATTAAAATTAAAGGTAGAAATATTACCTAATTGATTAATTGAGTAACTGGCTGCGAGTGAACTTATTAATAATCCGACTTTTTTATTTACATTAGAGCCTAATGTCAGTGAAGATAGAGCAAAAAAAGTATCGCCTGCTCCAACCGTATCTATAGAATTATCATTAAATGCAGGACAAGAAATTACTGATTTTGAATTATTGTTGAATAATTTAGCTCCCCATCTTCCCCTGGTTACTATAATATTTTTTAAAGTTAATTTTTTAAACAATTTTTTTGTTAAATCCCCGAGCGAAGAACTTCTATCTTTTAATTCGTATCTTAATTCACTTTCATTGATAATATATGAGTTCATATTTTTATATTTAAAAACAGAATGGTAACCTCTATTAAAAGAATTAATTTGTGTGTTTAAAAATAATTTTTTACCAAACCTAATAATTAAATTTCTTATTTTTTCAGTTATAATTCCATGTCCATAATCAGCAACTATAATTATATCGTATTTTTTTAAATTAGATTTCAACAACTTATATAACTTAGTTTCTTCTTGCCTCGTGATTAAATCATCATTTAATTCATATACACCTAGCATTTTTGTTTTTCGATAGTCATCTAAATATCTAGTTTTAGTTATCGTCGGTGAGTTTTTTTTTATAAGGAAATGATGCTTTATACTTTTGTTTAATTTATTAAATACATATTTTTTTTCTGAATTTTTTTCACCTAAAAAACTTATAACTTTTACTTCTTTTACAAAGCTTGAACAAAGATTGGCTATATAACCCACCCCTCCAAGGAACTTAATTTTTTTCTTCTGCTGAACCACCATCATCGGTTCTTTACCAGATTTACCAATTGCCTCTGTCGTGATGTACTCATCAATTATTGTTTCCCCTAAAACCAAAACCTTTTTGCTCTTAATATCTTTTAAAAACTCATTAATCTTATTTTGATGAAATTCTTTACGAAGAGAGTTGACAAATTTTTTGCATTCTACGCTTATATTTTGCAACTCATTTTCATTTATATACTTACTTGAGCTAAAACTTGGCTCATTTATCGCTCGAAATTTTCCTTTATTTAATTTAAGCACCTGCAATTCTTTTTTAAGATTAATATCGTTTTTTAAATTTTTATTTGAATAATCATTTCCCTTACAGTAAAAGTTAGGTTTTAAATTCTTAATAATCTTCTCTGATGTAAAATCATTACTTATACAAACGTAATCAATAGTGCTGATCTCTTTTAGAAATTTTACTCTATTGCTAATTGTGAAAGCTGGTCTACCAGGGCCTTTATTAACAAATTGATCTTCTGTTACTGAAACAACTAAAATGTCACCTAACTTCTTTGCTGATTGAAAATAATTTATATGGCCTACATGAAGTAAATCGAAAACTCCATGACATAGGACAATTTTTTTTTTTTTAAATTTTTCTTTGATTTCTTTTAGTGACTTTATATCTACAATTTTATTTCTCAATGACATAATTTTATAAATTTAGTATATTCTAAACATGTTTTGGTTAATTATATTTTTATCTTTAGCATTAAATATTCTTTATTATTTGGTTAGTCAAAAACTAAAAATTAAAATTTTTTCGAGGTATTTCGTTGGATTTATCCTTTATAGCTCTCTAATTTTAAGCTTACTAATATATTTTAAATTAGACTTTATTTTTGTCAATTTTTTCTCTTTTTTTGTAATTTATTTACTTTTCTTTATATCGCTTTTTTTAAGCATGTCTATGAAATACATCAAAAGCCCGACTTACTTGATTTTTAAAATTTTAAATAAAAAAAGCACAAAAAAACAAATTATAAAAAAATTAGAAAAACAAAGAATACTAGAAATTCGAATAAACGATTTAGAAAAACAAAATCTTCTTACAATTAAAAATAAGAAAATGTCATTAAAGGAAAATTTAGGAATTATAATTAATTTATTCTTTTTTATGAAAAAATTTTTAAATATTAAATCAGAGGGATAATGAGTATAAATTTTTTAATTCTTATAAATATAATTAGTTACTTTTTGTCGTTAAAGATATTTTTTTTTATTTTTAAGATGAGTTACGCTTTTCCTTTTAGACGTGCAGATTTATTAAGTTTTATATTTAATTTAATATTATTTTCAATAATTTCATTTAAATTTTACCCAGAATATTTTTTTATTTTTTTATTAATTAATCTTAATTTATTTTATATTTTTTTTCATTTAATAAATATGATTGTTACGTCACCCAGAACTAAGATGTTAATTGATCTTAAAGGTCTCAAAAATAATGAAATTGATATTCGACAATATTTAAAAAAATATAATTGTACTGTAATTGTAAATAATAGAATAAGACGGCTTAAAACTAGCGGACAAATTATTGAAAAAGATAATTATTTTTTTTTAAAGAAAAATAAAATGAATTTCTTATATTTTATTTCCTTAGTTTTTTCTTTTATAGAAAAAATTTAACATTCTATAATAAATACTTTTAATAAAAATTTTTATAACTGAGACAATTACGATAAAGGAATTTTTTACACGAAATGCTTTCGATCCTTTTTTTCTATCTTTTAGAATGGTTGGTATAATTTTAATTTTAAGATTATATCTATGATAGAGGAAAACAAAAATCTCAATTTGATAAGAAAAGCTTGAGTTTTTAAAATCAAGTTTTTTTAAAAGTCTGCTTCTATATAATGTTATACCATTAAAGTAAGGAAAAGCAGTGCCATAAATTAAGTTTAAAAAAGGAGTATAAATTAAAGTAAATAAATTTCTAAAAAAACTTCTTTCAGTATTATTTGAATAAAAAGTGGTGACAATGTCGTAGTTTTGATTCTTAAGACTAATTATTTTACTAATTTCTTTAAAAGGATGAGAATTATCAGCTGGTATTTGTATTAGATATTTGCCTTTGCTTTTAGATATACCTTTAAAAAAATTATATCCAACTCCAAAGTTTTTTTTGTTTCTTAAAATCTTAATATTTTTATTTTGTTTTTTAAGTTTTTTTACAATTGAAAGACTTTTATCTACACTTCCATCATCAATAAAAAGAATTTCGTAACTTGAAATTTTACTATACTTTAGCGCTTTAAATATCGAGACAAAACTTTTTTTTACAAGAGTTTCCTCATTATAACACGGTATAATTACTGACAGCATTTGCCTACAAAAAATTTACATGAAGAGGTTTTTGGCCTTTTAAAGGTGATATTTTTGCTAACCCTTTTAAATGATTGTCTAATGCCTCACTTACATAATGTTGAATCGGCATAGATCCCATCATTGTTTGCGCATCAAAATTTGGGGAAGCTAAATAGTTCATTATTTTTCTATATCTTTCAGATTTAAAAATATCCTTAAATCTTTCATCAACAAAGTTTCCCATATGAAGTTTTGAATATCTTGCATTAAAAAACATGCCTGAAGGTGCAACTAACCCGCTACCACTAATTTGTAATAAAAATTGAGGACCGTAAAATCTGTTATAGGTAGGTTTTCCTTTTCTTTTAATTTTGGACCATTTAACAATCACTTTTGTTTTTTCATTACTCATAGACTCAGCTTTTTTAAGAGACTCATACATCTCTTCATACTTATTGTAGTCAACGCCAAGAGTTCCGAGCTCGTCATCTGAACAATGTTTAATCACTCCATAATCTACGCCAAGATCAAGAGCAAGTTTTGCAAAAGGTAAGATTTCATCTTTGAATTCTGGCATCAAAACCATTTGAATTCCTAAAGTAACTTTTAAATTTAATTTTTTTTTAAGTTCTACTGCGTATCTGATGTGAGACATTGCTCTATCAAATACCTCAGTATGTTTTTCACTTTTAAACATTATTTTTGAATATCCCTCAGGTGTACCTGCGGCGACAGTAAATCTTACCCAAGTTAAAGATGGAAGAACTTGATCGATTTTTTCTGGCTCCCATTCCCATCCATTGGTCGCATTACCAACGTCGATACCTATCTTTGATGCATGTTGAATAAATGGAACGTAAGCTTTTGAAAGCGTACTTTCACCATCTGAAATTAAAGAGACAGCTTTTATGCCTACTTCTGCAAAGTCATCTAAAAGGTTTAAAGCTTCCTTTGTTTTGATGCTTGCTCTCTCTTGAGGTTCTTGAACCATTGCGTAACAGAAAGAGCACATAGCACCGCAGGCTCTTGTCAGTGCCATATCAACTGTTACTGGTGCAATTTGCTCTCCATTTTCCCAGGCTTTAACTCTATCATAATGATAAGATAGTTTATGGGAATCCAAAATAAGATTTCCCTCTTGAGTGCTCACAGCATTTAAGTTTTCTATTTTTTCAATAGCGCTCATTAATTAAATTTGATTCCTCTTAAATTTCTCAACTTACTTTTATCTCCAACAGGTTCTAACCAAACACTGATACCTTTATCTAATGAAGATTTCAACTTTTCTTCCAGCTCTAAGAGCAAAATACCTCTTTCTTTCGCTAGTATAGTTCGCTCAATTTTGAGAACTATTTGGCCATTATCCGGGGCTTCTACAACTTCAAAACCATCATAAATTTTATTTTTTTTTAATTCTTCGGCAATCATTTCAATTCTACTGCTTTCGGAGAGGTTTTTCCACTTTTCACTTGGTCTAGGCGTTTCTTGATTTGAAAAGTTTTTCACCATAATAATTTTATTATTTTCTATTATTTTTCATGTAAAGGCCAGGCATAAATATAAGTAAATATTTAATTAAATAATAAGTCACAAGTGATGTAAGAGTAACATATAAGGTTTTTTGAGAAGTATTAATGAATTTAACTATTCTTCTTGCGGCTTCTTCTGATGAAATTTGTAAAAACCTGTAAATTATCCCTGCAATGCCAGAAGGTTTTTTTAAATTTCTAGAAATTTTAGTTTGTACTGGTCCTAAAATTATTGATTTAAACTCATTAGTATTATTAAAATTTAAAAGGTGAAAATTTTTTTTTAATAAAAACTTACTTGAAAAATAACCTAACGCCTTTGGATTCGGAATAATGTTCGATGTTGATGAAATACAAATTATTTTTTTGTTTTTAATTTTAAGTTTTTCGATTGCATCAACGAAATTCATAACACCGAAAAAATTGACCTCAAAACATCTTCTAAAGAGATCCATGTCTAAAATTTTATCATTATCATAAATATTTATTCCAGCGTTTAAAATAAAACATTGCGGAATTTTATTTTTTTTTTTTAATTTTTTTAAAAAGTCATAAACAGATTTTTTATTAAGTATATTAATTTTGTTTGGAATATAATTTTTATTTTTGAAAGTATTATTTAATCTTTTATCAACTCCTAATACTTTTAAATTTCTAGATAAGAGTAGTGATGTTACAGATTTACCTATACCGTTTGTAGTTCCAGTTACTAAAGCGAACATTTTAAAAATTAATTAATAAATGCAGCTTCAACATAACCTTTTCTGTACGTTTTAGAAGAGTTATTTTTTTGTACATTTTTTGAAATTAATTTACTTAATTTTTTCAAATTATACCAAGGTATGTTAGGAAATATATGATGTTCGTGATGATAGTTTACATTAAAAGAACCAATTAAAATTTTTTCAAGAAAAACAACGATAGCAGATTTATATGAATTTACTTCTGTAAGGAATGATCTTGTGTAAAAAGTACCTGCTGAATTTGTTTCAGCTGTACATCCTAATTGATTACTCTGACCGTGCTCAGCCAAACCTCTAATTCTCATTAAAAACATATGTGGACTTATTAGAGGAATAATCCAAAATAAAATATAATTGATTATGTTAAAGCCAAATAAAGCAAGTATAAA
>MDSW01101656.1_pt1 | contig 13584 bp, 13 predicted proteins | sample 811171 | NCBI WGS metagenome assembly MDSW01 (sample SAMN05326641, study PRJNA326480) | marine metagenome | isolation source: seawater | place: Atlantic Ocean: North West | collected 2012 | reverse complement strand
TCAAAATCCGGTGGTAGCAATACCTTGAGAGTTCGAGTCTCTCTTCGCCCACCAATATATGCAAATTAATAAGTTAAATAGTCTTGTTGAGTTATTTTTTAAAAAGTATGACTCAATTAGTGAGAACAAGCCTTTTCTGAAATGGTTAAAACCAGACAAACCTTTTTATACATGGAAAGATATATATATAAGGATATTAAAGCTAACTTTTCACATAAAGTCTTTGATTAATGAGGGGGACAGATGTCTAATTCTTTCTGAAAATAGACCGTACTGGTTAATATCTGATATTGCAGTAATGAATGCAGGAGGGGTATCAGTTCCAATTTTTACAACTTACTCATCAAAAGATTATCAATATATTCTTAAGGACTGTAAACCTTCACTTATCATTGTTTCAAATAATGAACAATATAACAAGATAAAAAATTTCGTTGGACCAGAAGTAAAAAAAATAATCTCTTTTGAAAAATTAGATATCGAAAGTTTACTAATTGACGAGATAATAAACATTAGTAATTATAAAAAAATAATTAATTATAATTTGAAAAGAACATCCCCTGCATGCATTATTTATACATCAGGAACTTCTGGGTTTCCTAAAGGAGTAGTTTTAAGCCATGGAGGGATTCTTGCAAACTGTGAGGGTGCATATGATTTACTTGTCCCAATTATCAAAAAACGTAAGCCAGTATTTTTAACATGGCTACCTTTATCGCATTCGTACGAACATACTGTTCAGTTCATACAAATATTATTAGGTGCTAAAGTTTTCTACGCTGAGAGTTTAGATAAATTATTACCAAACATGTTGATCGCCAAACCAACTATTATGACTGCTGTCCCAAGATTTTATCAAAACTTATTTAACAAGATAAATATTAATTTCAACAAGCAAAGTGGATTGAAAAAGTTTTTTATATTTTCAACAGTTTTTTTGGGAAAGAAAAAACTTAATAAAACTAAATTATCCCTTTATGAAAATTTATTAAATTTTCTCTGCGAAATTCTAGTTAGAAAAAAGGTCAAAAAACAATTTGGTGGAAATTTACAAGCATTCGTTTCAGGAGGTGGTGCCTTAGACAAAAATATTGGTGAATTTCTAAACGCAATAGGCTTACCTACACTTCAAGGATATGGATTAACAGAGGCTTCGCCAGTCGTAAGTTGTAATTTACCTGACCTTGTAAAAGTTGATACTGTAGGGCCTCCATTTAGAACCAACAAAGTAAAAATAGCCGAAGATGGCGAGATACTTGTTAAGGGCGAGAACTTGATGATTGGTTATTGGAACAAAATTGAGGAAACCAAAGAAGCTATAAAAAACGGTTGGCTTCATACGGGTGATATTGGTGAAATTGGTGAAGATGGATTCTTAAAAATAACTGATAGAAAAAAAGATTTAATCGTAAATTTAGGTGGAGATAACATTTCTCCAACTAAAATTGAGAATCTTTTATGTTTAGAGGAAAGTATAAAACAAAGTTTAGTTTATGGTGATAAAAAAAACTATCTTGTAGCAATAATTGTAGCTGAAAAAGAAGTTAAAAAAGAAAAAATAAAAGAAATAATTGAAAAAGTTAATAAAAATTTAGCATTAATTGAAAAAATCAAAAAGTTTTTATTAATTAGTAAAGAATTTACAATTCAAAATGGAATGTTAACTCCAACACTTAAATTAAAAAGAAAAGAAATAATTAATATTTATAAACATCAATTGGAAAAACTTTATTCAAATTAATATTATTAATTAATAAATAACGCTAAAAAATCATTGATATTATTAACTTTTTTTAAAAAAATAATTTTTAGTTTAAATTTTGTAAAATTTAATTTTTTTTAAAATTTATTAAGATAATTTGTGTTTGACACTTATGAAAAAAAACTTAATGTAATTATTAACAAACGAATCAATTGATTTGTTTAAACAAAGGGAGATAAAGATGGCTAAAAGAAGAAAAAAAGCTAAAAAGAAAACTAAAAAGAAAGCTAAAAAAAGAAGAAGAAGAAGAAGATAGTTTCCTTTTTAACTAAACGCCCTTTTTAAATTTTTTTAAGAAGGGCGTTTTTTATTCGGCTACAGTTAAGTTTTGATTTCTTCCTAAAGCTTTATCCATTTTTTTTCTAACATCTTCTGGACTTATCTTCAAAACAACCTCAAATTCAGATTTTAATCTATCGTAAGCCTTTTCAAAAAGTTGTCTTTCACTATAGGATTGATCTGCAATAATGTCTGTATTTTTATTTAAATCTTTTACTACTTCAGACAATTCATAAATTTTTCCAGAATTAATTTTTTGATCATATTCTTGAGCCCTTCTACTCCACATAGTTCTTTTTATTTTTGGTTTACTTTTTAAAATCGATATACACTTATTGATTTGGTTTATTGAGGAAACAGGCCTCAAATTAAATTGTTGATTTATTGGAACTGTTAAAGTCAATTTTTCTTTTTCGACGAGAATTTTATAAAATTGAATATCAATTTGTCCTATAGTTTGCCTTTCTATTGCAATAATTTTACCAACTCCATGTTTAGGGTAAACGACATAATCTTTAAGATTATACTGTCTTTTTTCTGTTGGTTGTTTTTTGATCTTTTTAATTTCAACTTTTTCCTCGCCATTAGAAGATATATTTTTTTTTGGTTCTGGTTCTTTAGTTTTTTTAACTTTTAATAATTTTACTTTTTTAAGTTTTAGAGGTTTTTTTTTAATTTTCTTTTTTTTCTTTTTAGGCATTATTGATTTCCCGGTTTTTCTGAAAAGTGTTTTTCATGCTTATTTTTAATTTCTCTAAATTTTTCATGTTCTTGCATAGGCTCTTTCTTTTTTGTTATGTTAGGCCATATATTAGAAAATTTTTTATTAATCAATAGCCATTTATCTTTATCCTCTTCATTATACTCATTATCAGATACAATAGCATCGATAGGGCACTCTGGTTCGCACACTCCACAATCTATACATTCATCAGGATTAATTACTAGCATGTTCTCACCTTCGTAAAAGCAGTCTACAGGGCAGACCTCAACACAATCAGTAAGTTTACATTTTATACATTCGTCTTTTACAATATATGTCATAATTATTTGTTTGTTAATTGTAATTTTATCTCCGCGCTTAATTTATCTGGAAAATAAATTAAACCGCAAATTCTTCTCATTAAATTGCTTTCATATTCGTCTAACTTTTTATCTGAAATTATAATCTTCCAGAGTTCTTTTATAACTTTTGATTTAAATTCTACATCTTTTTTTTTAATTATATTAGTAAATTCTAACAATTGGTTTGAATTTTCCTCTAAATTTTCAGCTTTAGATAAAATTTTATCTATTTCATTTGAATTGTCGGTTAATGAATTAATAAAACTTTTTAACATTGATTTTTCCTGCTCAGTGTATTTTTCATCAATTTTTGCCGCGTGTACCAACAAAGCCACAATTCCTGTTAAATCCTGTTCTTTTATTTTCTTATCCATAAAATTATTTTATATTTAAAGATAAAAGTTTTTTGAATGGGTTAGTTGTTTTTATTTTATTAAAAACCTTTATTTTTTTCTCTCTTTCTCCTTTAAATTCGTAAGTGTCCTCATCTTTTAATTTTTTATAATTCATAAAACTCATTAATTTATGAAAATTATCTTTACTACAACCCAATAAATTCATCATTTCCGTTGTTACTTTAAACCTTCGATTATTACTTTTCTCAATAATGCTTATAAATAATTTTTCTAAAATATCAATTCTTACAAAAAACTCTTTAAAATTTTCAAAACCACATAATAAAAGGAATTTTTTATCATATTTTTTATTTATGATAAAATTAAGCCCAAATTTTGGAATTTCAGCATAAGTGTTTTGATCATTGAATAATTTCCATAATCCGACCCTCAATCCTACAGACTTTGGTTTAAACATCTTAGGTAAGTAGACGTGATATCTTCCTAATTTAATACCCATTCCATAAAGTTTTTTCCTTTCTTCTTTAGGAATCTTTTTAATAATATTTTCAATTTCTTTTCTTTTAATTACTCCATTTCTCTCATAAAGTTGAAATGCTAATGCTCTAAGATACTGGTTGTTCAGCTTTAATTTGGTTAAATTAAGTAAGTCCCCTAGTGTTGAATGAATAAATTTGTTTAGCCACGATTTAAGAAAAGTTTCCAGGTTTTCTTTAGATGAATTTTCAAGGCTATCATCTGAAATAATCTCAACATTTGGTTTTAAATAATTTGAGCCTTTTGTGATTTTTGCTATAGGATTATCTTTCCATAATATTTTATTATCTTGACTTAATACGATATCCTTTTCAGAAATTATCAATTTAACTCTTTTGATTAACTCTTCGTGTATACCTTTTCTTGCTGCTTTTTTGATAGATTTAATATCTGTATCAAGAGTTCTAGAAGTGAACTCAACATGAAATTTTAATCCTTTAAGAGTACCTATATATTGATTATCTATAAGAATTTTATCATTTTCCTTAATCTCAGTTTTTAATATCAAATCTTGTTTTAAACTTTTTGATAACATACTTATTTTTTTATCAATAAAACTTCTTGTTAATTCTTCGTGAAGTTTATCGGAAAGGTCGTCTTCAATTTTTTTGGTTAATTGTATCCAGTAATCAGAATTTTCAACCCAATTTTTCTTATTTGCAACGTATGACCATGTTCTTACATTAGATATCCTGTTTGCAAGTACATCTATATTACCATGTTTTTTATTCAAACCCTTCAACTGTTCTTTCATATAATCATTTGGAATTCTTTTTTTTCTAGTTGATAAAAACATATAAACTTTATCTACGATATTTGTATGTTGACCATAAGCTTTTTTTTCGAAGTCAGGGATTTGACAGCATTCCCATAACAATTCTAAGTTTTTTGAATAAAGAATGTTTTGATCTGATTTTTTGAGTAAAAATCTTAACACGCTCTCATCCTTTGAATCTGAAGTCCTTAGAAGATTTTTAAATCTTGGTTTAGCTTCCAAGGATGATATGAGTTTTGCTGGATTTGAAAAATCTAATTCTGAATTTCTCCAATAAATTAATTTATTCTCTGGCAGATTATGATTTTCAATTACTTCAATTTCATCAGAGTTAAGATTGCCGCATTCCCCTGTTGTTCCAAAAGTTCCATTATTTTTGTATCTTCCAGCTCTTCCAGCTATTTGTGAAATTTCAATAAGATTTAATCGTCTTGTTTTTTTTCCATCAAACTTTTTTAGGTTGGAAAAATAGATATTATCTATATCCATATTCAACCCCATTCCTATTGCATCTGTTGCAACAAGGTAATCAACATCCCCAGATTGATATAAATCAACTTGTGAATTTCGGGTTTTAGGACTTAATGAACCCATTATTACAGCCGCCCCACCTTTTTGTCTTCTGACTAATTCTGCAATTGCGTAAACTTCTTCGATTGAAAAAGCGATAATCGCAGTTTTTTGATCTAATCTAGAAATTTTTTTGTATCCAGAGTATGTTAGTTTTGAAAATCTTTCCTTTTTTAAAAATTCGACATTATCAACCAGTTGGGAAATTATGCCTTTCATTATTTGTGAGCCTAAAAACATTGTCATAACTTCTCCTCTGAAGTTAAGCAATCTGTCAGTAAAAATGTGTCCTCTTTCTTTATCCGCACACATTTGAATTTCATCTACCGCTACAAAATCCACAATTTTATCTTTTGGCATTGACTCTACCGTACAAATAAAAAAACATGCGCTGCTTGGGATTATCTTTTCTTCCCCAGTGATCAGAGCCACTTTATCAATACCAATTTTTTTAACACATTTATCATAAACCTCACGAGCTAGAAGTCTAAGTGGCAAGCCAAATATGCCAGAGTTAAACTCTAACATTTTTTCAATGGCATCATGTGTCTTGCCGGTATTTGTGGGCCCCAGAAGAGCGACTACTTTTTTAGAGGATTTAATCATAATTGTGTTCGAATTTTTTTTTTACACTATATATAGATATCGGTTGAGAACAAAATAAGATTAAAACATGACCGAATCAATTTGTCAAATGTTCTAATTTTAAAGAATTGAATTGACTTAAAACCCTAAGTCCCCGTATAGAGAGAAATAGCTTTTTTTTAAAAAAAGTTATTATGAAAAACCTTACTAAGAAAAACGTCGCAAAGCTAAAACCGTCAGCCACCTTAGTTATAAACGAAAAGTGTAAAGAGCTAATCAAACAAGGTAAAAAAGTTTATCAATTTGGATTTGGTCAATCTCCTTTCCCAGTTCCTGAGCAAATAGTAGGTGCACTTAAAAATAATGCTCACAGAAAAGAATATTTACCAATGCAAGGACTTAACGACTTAAGAGATGCAATTTCAAAATATCTTGAAAAAAAAACTGGGGTTAATTATTCCAAAGAAAATATTATAATTACACCTGGTTCAAAAGAGGCAATGTTATTAATGCACGTTGCATTTGATGGAGAAATTATTTTATCAGCTCCTAGCTGGGTTTCATATGAACCCCAAGCTATAATCGGAAGGAACAAAGTTCACTGGATTGAAACTTCTAGGGAGAACAATTGGTTTCCAACAGCAAAACAGCTTGAAAAAAAAATACAATCTCTAAAAAATAGAAACCTTATTTTTATTTTAAACTCTCCAAACAATCCATCTGGAACAGTTTGTAAGAATTTAAAAGAGCTAGCTACAGTTGCAAAAAAACATAATCTTTTGATCTTATCGGATGAAATTTATACTGATCTAACATTTTGTAATAAATATGACTCTATATCAAAATTTTATCCTCAAGGCACTTTTATAAGTGGTGGTTTAAGTAAATGGTGTGGTGCTGGTGGATGGAGGTTAGGTTTCTTTGCAGTTCCACATAAATTGTCAAGTTTTTTAGAGAGTATTAAAACATTAGCAAGTGAGTCTTACTCGACAGTAAATAGTCCATTACAATTTGCAGCTATAGAAGCGTATAAAGGTGATTATAGTGAATACAAAAAAAAAGTTACAAGTATTTTAAGATCGGTTGGTAACTATGTTTATAATAATCTTAAATCAAATAAAGTTCTTGTTAGACCTCCTCAAGGGGCATTTTATTTAATGCCAGAGTTTTTAAATAATAAATTTAAATCTTCAATAAAATTGTGCGAAACAATATTAGAAGATACTGGTGTAGCAATGTTACCTGCTTCTGAATTTGGATTTAAATCAAAAAAGATGCTTACAAGATTGAGTTATACAGATTTTAATGGAGCAGAGTTTTTAAAAGCTAATATCAATGGAAATTTATTAGACGACAAAATAATCGAAAAGTATGCCCCAAATGTAGTTGAAGGCATCCAAAAGTTATCTAATTGGGCTAAAAATCTCTAAAGATTCCCTTTGACCTTAACCTTTTTCCATAGTTAAATTATTGTATTAATAAACAAGAGGAGATATATGAAAAAAATAATATCAACTATCTCTGCAGCATTGGTTTTATTTGCTGTTTCAAGTCCAATTACAACTATTGCAAAATCAGCTGAGTTCTTTTCTATAGGAACTGGCGGACCAACTGGAGTTTATTTCCAAGTTGGAAACGCAGTTTGTAAAATGGTAGCAAAAATTCAATCCGCAGATCATGGAAGAAAAAAGGGTACAGACAAAGCTTACCGTTGTTCAGCTCCATCAACTGGAGGTTCGACTTACAATATAGGTCAAATTATGCAAGGTGAGTTACAGTTTGGTGTTGCGCAGTCAGATTGGCAATATCATGCCTACAATGGTACAAGACCCGATAAGGTAAAACCTTATGATAAGTTAAGAGCGGTATTTTCGGCTCACCCAGAACCTTTTCAGATTATAGCTAGAAAAGGATCAGGAATTAAAGACTGGAAAAGTCTTAAAGGTAAAAAAGTAAACATTGGAAATCCTGGATCTGGTCAAAGAGGAACATTTGAAGTATTGATGGAATCACACGGAGTAGACACTGGATATTTCGGATCTACATCTGAATTAACTTCATCAGAACAATCAGGTGCGCTATGTGATAAAAAAATAGATGCATTTGGTTATACGGTTGGGGTTCCTAATGCAGGTGTAGCTCAATCTACAGATGGATGTGGAGCAAGTATTATTAATCTTAATACTGATGCAGTTAAAAAATTAGTTGCAGACAATCCATTTTATGCTTTTGCTACAATTCCAAAAGGAACATACAAAACATCAAAAAAAGATGTAACAACATTTGGTGTAATGGCATCTTTTGTAACAAGTGCCGATGTTTCAGATGATTTAGTTTATGCAGTTGTAAAAGCAGTTTTTGAAAATCTTGACGATTTTAAAAAACAACACCCAGCATTTGCTAATCTTGATCCTAAAAAAATGATTGTAGATGGTTTATCTGCTCCTTTACATCCAGGTGCAGTTAAATACTATAAAGAAAAAGGCTTAATGTAAGCTTAATAAAATTTAAGGCCCAGTTGCAAAACTGGGCCTTTTTTTTTATGTTCTCTAAATGTCACAAGTGAAAGAAAGTTTTTTTAAGAGACATGACGAGGAGGGTGGTTCTAGAAGAATCCTTAAAAGTTGGAATCTTAAGCTTGTTGGATTTATATCAATAGCCTGGTCGTTATTTCAATTATGGTACGCCTCACCTCTTCCGTTTTTATTAGACTTTGGAAAATTTATAGATGTTCCTGCACGAGCTATTCATTTAGCATTTGGTATGGGTCTTTGTTTTTTGGCTTACCCAGCTTTAAAATCAAAAAGAAATTCATCTATAAATATTTTTGATTTTGCTTTAGCTTTAATTTCCCTTTTAGCTACATTTTATCTTGTAATAGAATACGAGGGCTTGGTTTATAGGCAAGGCATACTTGCTTCAGTCGATTTATTTGGTTTTAAAGTTTCATACGAACTAATTCTTGGAAGTCTTGGAATTTTACTACTTTTGGAGGCCACTAGAAGAGCAATCGGTATTCCCTTAGTAGCTATAGCTTTGATATTTTTACTTTTCTCAATATTTGGCCAAAAAATGCCTGATTTAATCTCCCACCAAGGTTTGTCGATAACGAGACTTGTTGGCTATCATTGGTTTGGAGGAGAGGCAATTTTTGGAATACCAATAAGTGTATCGGTTAGTTTTATTTTTTTATTTGTTTTATTTGGAGCTACCCTGGATGCAGCAGGTGGAGGAAAATATTTTCTTAATTTAGCTTTTGCATTAGTTGGTAAAATGAGAGGTGGTCCAGCCAAAGCTGCGATTTTAGCTTCTGGACTGACAGGATTAATATCAGGATCTTCGGTTGCAAACACTGTAACTACTGGAACTTTTACAATTCCTATCATGAAAAGAACAGGTCTTACCCCTACAAAAGCGGGAGCTATTGAAGTTGCTGCGTCGGTTAACGGACAAATCATGCCACCAATCATGGGTGCAGCTGCTTTTGTCATGGCAGAATTACTTGGAATTTCATATTTTACAGTTATAACTCATGCGTTTTTACCTGCTATAATTTCGTATATAGCTTTGTTTTATATATCGCATTTAGAGTCAGTTAAATTAGACATTAAAGGTTTACCGGAGAGTCAAATACCACCATTAGGAAAAACATTTTTAAGCGGTATTCACTTTTTGATACCAATATTTATTCTAGTTTATTTATTATTAGTCGAACGATGGACGGCTGCATCAGCTGTATTTTATTCAATTTTATCTTTATTTTTTATTATTTTCATTAAAGAAATTTTGACAGCTATTCGCTTAAATCAAGGTTTCTTAAATGGTATACGAGAAGGATATAATAAAGTTATCACTGGATTAGAAAAAGGGGCCCTTAATATGATTAGTGTTGCAATAGCTATCGCAACCGCTGGAATTATTGTTGGTGCAGTTGCTTCCACTGGTCTTAGCAATAATCTTATAGTGATTGTAGAAGCTATTTCAGGCGGGAATGTTATTACACTTCTTTTATTGACCGCTGTGCTTTGTATTATTTTAGGTATGGGTTTACCCACGACTGCAAACTATTTGGTTGTAGCGGCTCTAATGGCCCAGGTAGTCGTAGAAGTTGGAAGTGCATCAGGGTATGTCTTTCCACTAATTGCAATTCACTTATATGTTTTTTATTACGGATTAATGGCTGATGTCACACCTCCGGTAGGGCTAGCTTCCTATGCTGCGGCCGCAATATCAAAGGCAGATCCAATAAAAACAGGAGTACAAGCTTTTTGGTACAGCTTGAGAACGGGTATTCTACCTATTGTATTTATTTTTAACCCTGAACTATTATTAATCGGCGTTGAAAATATTTGGCACGCCTTGACGATAGTCGTAACTTCTTTAACTGCCATTTTAATTTTTACTGCAGCAACACAAGGGTGGTTTATTAACAGATTAAAGTGGTATGAAATAGTTGTTTTCCTTTTAATTTCAATGTCCTTATTTAGACCTGGTTATATTCTTGATAAGTTTTATCCTAAATTTGAAGAGCAAATTTTAAAAGCTGAGGAGGTTCAATCATTAACTTTTGATCCTAAAAGAGAAGTTCATTTAAAAGTGACAAGACGAACAGAGTATGGAGATAGATATAAATTGTTCATTATTGAAAAGGATAGTTTTGAAAATAATTTTAATTTAGAAGATTATGGCATTAATTTGGTTAACAAAGAAGGGCGACTAACTGTTGATACATTAAAATGGAATGGGTTAGCTAAAAACAAAGGGGTTGAAACTGGTGATGTAATAAGTGAATTTAAAATAGAGAATTTGGATAGACCAAATAAAGCGATAATTTATCCATTTTCTTTTTTACTCATACTAATTTTTGGATATAATAATTTTAGAAGAAAATAAAAGCTAATTTATGTTAAAGCAGATTTACAAATGGTTCTGCTATATTGGAATTCATAGGTACGATATCATTGATACAAAGTATGGTTTTGGTGCCGCAGGATCAACGGAGACTATAAAATGTAAAGACTGCGGGATGGTTAAAGTAAGACAAAAAGAAAAGTAATAAATAAAATAAGAATATCTTATGAATAAAAGGCTTTTTTTACAAACTATATCCCTCTATTTTTTTAGTTTTTTTGTTTCAAACAGATTGTTCGCTTTAGGAAATCCCAAAATCATCAATCCAAATCTCACAGAGGAACAAAAAAAAATAATGTTTGGAGAGGGAACAGAAAGAGCAGGTACCAGTGAACTTAACTTTGAGAAAAGAAAAGGCTCATACCACTGTGCAAATTGTAATGCTAAACTTTTTGAGTCTGTATCTAAATTTGATAGTGGAACTGGCTGGCCCTCTTTTAGCGAAGCTTTACCAGGTGCGTTCAAAACTAAAATTGATTACTCATACGGAATGAAAAGAATCGAATATCATTGTGCTAATTGCGGAGCTCACCATGGACATGTTTTTAATGATGGACCAGGTCCATCAGGAAAAAGATATTGTAATAATGGTCTTTGCTTAATTTTTATACCAGATTAAGATAGAATTTTCCAAACACCAGAAACATTCGCAACCACACCTTCCGAGTTATTAATTTCACAGGAAATAAAAACTAAAGTTTTGGTTTTTTTTTGAATTTTTACTTTGCCTACTAATTTTTGTCCTTTTTTAGCAGCAGATATAAATTTTACATCTAAAGATATAGTAACACATCTTTTATCTCCAACTCTTTGATGTGCTGCATTTCCCATACCGGTATCTGCTATAGAGCAAATAAAACCTCCATGAGCAATTTTACCAGTATTTAAGTTTATATCTTTAACTTCAGCATAAAATTCATAATTATTATCATCAATTTTTTTTGTAAGCATTCCACCGATATGATTTGCAAAATCTGATTTCGTTTCTTCCATAATCCTATTGAATTGTAATTCTGTGCATTATCCTGTCACCTGTATAAGCTGTTGCTTGATGTAAAATAGCTCTGTTGTCCCACATGGCTATTGAATTTTTCTCCCACTCAAAAGAGTAAACAAATTCAGGTTTGGTTTGATGATTAATTAAAAAGTCAAGTAAATCTCGAGATTTTTTAGGATCTACTCCTTTAATCCCAATTACATGCCCAGGACTAAAATATATTGTTTTTCTATTATTTACTTTTTGAATTATTTTGTGAGAACATTGAAAGTCTTTTGATTTGCCTGTTCCCTTCTCTTTTTCTCTTTCTAATCTTGTCACAGAAATTGGACCAGAAGAAGAAAATACAGCTCTCAAATTTTCAAGTTCTATTTTAATTTTTTCAGGCAAATTTTTATATGCTAAATATTGTGAGGCAAAATCAGTATTACCCTGACCTCGAGGCGGAACTAATTTTCCTAATAACATAGTGTATCGCGGAGGCTTCTTTGTATAACTAGAGTCTGTATGAAATTGTTCACCAAAGCTTGGTCCTTTGTCAGAAGATTTTCTCTCAATAACTGTTATTTTAGAAAATTCTTTGCTCAATCCTTTAAGCATGGGATAATCTGCCAATTCCCCGAAATTTTTGGCAAAATTTATATAAGATTGTGGGTCTAGGTTTTGATTTCTAAAAAAAATAACACCGAATTCATCCAAGACTTTCTGAATTTCATAAACATCTTTTTTTGATGTAGATAGCAAATCAATATTAATTTCTGCACCAATATTATTTTTGCAGGGTTTAATTTTCATAACTTTTTTTACCATAAATTGGCGCAAGTTGAGAGAAAATAACTGCAAATAAAATTATCAAAATTCCAAGTATTTTGAATTCATTTAGATATTGATCTAGTAAAATCCATGCAGCAATAGATGCAAAAACTCCTTCAAGAGAAAAAATTATAGCCGCAGGCGCAGGGGAAAGGTGTTGTAAAGCAATAATTTGTAAGAGAAAGGCTATACCGCTAGAAAGTACACCAGCGTAAATTAACTCTGTAGCCTCTAATGATAAAAGTTTGAGCGAAACAAACTCAAATGAAAAAGCTGGTACCGCCGAAAATATAGAAGCAATTAAACATTGAAAAGCTGCAATTGTAATTGGAAAGTTGAAAATTTTTAAAAATTTAGAAACATAAACAATATGAAGGGCCCAAAAAATTGCTCCAATCACAACTAGTGAGTCTCCAATCCTTACTCTAAGATTATCTAGTTCGCTTAAAAGTAACCCTCCTATCAAACACATCAGGACCGAGGGCCAAACAGACTTATGAATTTTCTTTGAAAAAAGAAAATAAGCTAATACTGGTACTATTACGACATATAATACAGTGAATACTGCTGAGTTTGCAACATCAGTATATAACAATGAAATTTGTTGAAATATGTTCCCACTCGCTAAAAAGAAACCGAGTAAAATCATATATCCAAGTATTATCTTATAATTTAGTCTCTCTTTTTTAATTTTATTAAATTCAAAAATAAAAAAGAAAGGCAATAAAGCAAAAAAACCCAATGTCAATCTAGCTGCCGAGAAAGTCCAGGGGCCGATATAGTCCATACCAGTGTCCTGTGCAATGAAAGCAGTTCCCCAAAGAAAAGAACATGAAATAGCACAAGTTAAAGCGATGAAATTTTTACTCATGCTCTTTATTATTGTAATTTAAATTAAACGGCAAGCTTGAAAGCAAAATCTTTACCTAAACTT
>MDSW01065098.1_pt1 | contig 13584 bp, 8 predicted proteins | sample 811171 | NCBI WGS metagenome assembly MDSW01 (sample SAMN05326641, study PRJNA326480) | marine metagenome | isolation source: seawater | place: Atlantic Ocean: North West | collected 2012 | reverse complement strand
CTCGGTGACGCGCGACGCCTCGCGGAGGATGTAGTTCTCGTCCAAGAGGGACAAGATCGGGCTGTGAGAAGAGGATATCACATCACTCTCGTCACCGCGATCCCTCGCTTCCCGAGCCGCCTCTCGACCCCCCTCCCCCTCGGTTTCGCATCTTACCCCCGATCCACGCCCCTAACATCCCACACCCGACGCTATACGTCACGAGCCCCGCGACTAAGAACGGGGCCTTTTCTAGGACGGGCTCCATCAGACCGCGTTTGAACGGAACGAGCACGGGTTGCACGAACCGCCGCTCGAATCGGTCAAGCCTCGCGAGATGTTCTTCGTCCCCCGCCCTCCTCGCCTCCTCCGCGACGAACTTCGTCGGGGTCCACTTCCTTCCCATGAACCCCATCGCCTCTCTGCTCGCGCGCCGCCCGCTCTCGCGCAGACTCGGCTCGAGCTCCTTCGCCAACGCGTCGAACTCGTCCAACACTCGGCTCTCGACGCTGGAGACCACCTCAGCCTGCCATCGGCTGACGTCCTCCTGACTCGCTCTGACGAGTCCGTCGACGCGTTCGCGCGCGAGGAGGGCGAGTGTCTCCGCGCTTGCGTCCGTCCCGAGCAGGCCGCCTGCCTCGGCGAGCGCGGCGTCGACGCGCTCGCGCGCGGCGCGGCTCAGGCGCTCTCCGCGCTCGATGCTCTCGCGCTGGACGTCCGACGCGACCGTTCTGGCCTCCTCGGTCACTTTACGCCTGATCCGGGCCGCCTCCCGCGCCCACGCGTCGCGGGACGAAGAAGCCTGCGGTAGAGGCCCCGACGCCTCTGTCGTAGGGGAGGGACGCGATGCGTCTTCGAAGGCATCCGCGCTGTCGTGAGATGCGGAAGGTTCCGAGGGCCCCGTGGCGGCGGTCATGTGCAGCTCGTTGTTAGCGCGACGGAGTTTGTAGTGTCGTCTTATAAAAAGTCTCGGAACACGTGTTCTGGACGAGTCGTCACTCTCGTCGGCGTCCCTCGCCGTCGGCGATGACGTCCTCCATCCCGACGGTCGATCTCACCCCCTTCGTCGGGGAGTGCGGTGGGTGCGTGATCGGCGACGAGCCCACACCCGCGCAGCTCGCGTGCGCGACCTCCATCGCCGACGCGTGTCGCGAGCACGGCTTCATGCGCGTGCGGAATTTGGGTTTTCCCCAAGAGCGCGTTCGCGACATGTTCGCCTCCACGGCGTCTCTTTTCGCGATGAGTGAGGCGGATAAGACGTCCAAACTGAACCCGTACGACCCCGCGCGTAACACCGGGTACAGCGCGTTCGCGACGGAGGCCTTAAACGCGGTTCGCCCGCCTGACCTGAAGGAGGCTTTCAACATCCGCTGCCGCGAGCACTTCGACAACGACTACCGGGGCGCGCCCCCTGGTTTCGGGGAGATGGCGGAGTCGATGTGGGACGACCTCGAGATCGTTTCTCGCCGTCTCTTCCTCGCGTGCGCGCTCGCTTTAGACCTTCCGCGCGACGACCTCGGTTTCTTCGAGCGCACATTCAAGCGCATGGACCAGTGCACGCTGCGCTTTCTGCATTTCCCTCCGTGCGAATACGCCGCCGGGGCGCAGGACGACGTCGACGCGACGCTCAGGATCGGCGAGCACGTCGACTTCGGCATGATCACGCTCTTGTTCCACGACGGCGAGGCCGCGGGAGAGGGTTTGCAGGTGAAAAAGGCGGAGATGGGTGCCGTTGGGGGGAAAGCCGGGGGCGAGAAGGGCGGATGGCGCGACGTCGTCGTCGAAGGATCGCGGGGAAACGACTCGGGGGAAAACGCCTCGGCGATCGTCAACACGGGCGCTCTGCTCGCGCGGTGGACGAACGACGAGTGGAAGGCGACCGCGCACCGCGTCATCGTCCCGAACGCGGAGTGCGCGTCGAAGCACCGGTACTCGTGCGCCTTCTTCCTCGATCCGGACTGCGACGAGATCGTGGCTACGCACCCCGCGCGCCTCGTCGCGTTGAACGAGGAGGCCAAGTACGAACCAATATCGAGCAAGGCGTTCGTGCAGATGAAAATCCAAGAGATGCAAACGGCGAAACAAAAGGGGGCACGCGGGTACACGTAGATACTTGTAGAGGGCATCATGCCAGATATCATATCGCGTGATGTTCAAAACGGAGAGCGTCGGTGTGCTATCGTCTCCGTCGTTCGTCGGCGGGAACGCGTGCGCGCCGCGATCGTGCGAAATACATCTCTCGCCTCGCTCACAGCTCGTCCTTGCCCTTCTCGGCGTCCTCGGCAGCCTCCTCCTCGTCTTCGATGTCGGCGTCCTCGGCGTCCACCTCGGCGTTTTCGTCGATGCCCATGTTCTTCCTGACGAGGGAGAAGAGCCTTCCCGCGAAATCGGCGGGCTGGTCGAACGCGAACCCGCTCTCGAGCATCGCCGTCTCGTACAGCACCGTCGCGAGCTCTTTCGTCTCCTCGCTCTCCGGGTCCTCGATGGAGCGCTCCCTGAGGGTCTTGATGAGCGGGTGCCTCGGGTTGATCTCGAGCGTTTTCTTCCCGCGCATGTAGCTCGCGCGGGAGTCGTCGCTGAGCGCCTGCGCCTTCATGATGCGCTCCATGTTCGCGCTCCAGCCGTACTTGCTCGTGACGACGGAGCACGGGGTGGTGACGAGGCGGTTGGAGATTTTGACGTTCTCCACCTCGTCCGAGGGGAGGACGTCCTTCCACCACTTGGTGAAGTCCTTGAACATCTCGCGGATCTTCTTGTTGCGCTTCTTCTCCGCGTCGTCGGCGTCGCCGAACTTGAGGTCCTCCTTGCTGGCGTTGCTGAACTTGTACTCGTCGAACTCGGTGAGATTCTGCATCGTGTACTCGTCGATCGGGTCGGTGAAGTAAATCACCTCGAGGTCCTTCGCGAGGAGGCGCTCCAAGAAGGGCGACTTCTCGAGCGCCTCCCTGGACTCGCCGGCGAGGTAGTAGATGGTCTTCTGCCCGGGCTTCATGCGCTCGACGTACTGCTCCAGGGAGACGAGCTTCTCGGGGCTCTTGGACGTGTAGAAGCGCATCAGCTTCGCGAGCCTGGTGCGGTTCGACGCGTCCTCGATGATCCCGAGCTTGATCGCCTTCCCGAACGCCTTCCAGAACTTGTCGTACTTGGATTCCTCCTCGGAATCCGCCTCGGCGGCGTCGGCTTCCTCGTCGTCGTCGTTCTGGCCCTCCTCCGCGAGCTTGCGGATCATGTCCAGGGCCTTGCGCACGAGCTTCTTCTTGATCGTCTTCAAGCTCGTGTGCTGCTGCAGCGTCTCGCGGGAGACGTTGAGGGGCAGGGTGTCGGAGTCGACGATGCCCTTGATGAAGCTGAGGTACTTGGGAAGGAGTTCGTCGAACTCGTCCGAGATGAACACGCGGCGCACGTACAGCTTCAGCGCGGCGGCCTTGTTGTAGTAGTTGTCGAACATGTCGCTCGGGGCTTGCTCGGGGATGAACAGGATGGACTTGAACTCGACGTCGCCCTCGGCTTTGAAGTGCGTGTACGTCAGCGGGGGCTTATCGTCCTTGGAGAGCGCCTTGAAGAAGTTGTCGTACTCCTCGGGCTCCACCTCGTTCGCGGACCGAAGCCAGATCGCCTTCGAGTCGTTCAGGAGCTCCCAGTCCCACACCGTCTTCTTCACCGTCTTCGTGCTCGGGGCGTCGTCCTCCTCGTCCTCGTCCTCGTCCTCGATGCCGTCGTCCTCCTCGTCCTCCTCGTCCTCCTCGACCTGCGCGTCGTCGTCCTCCGCCGTCGCGTCTTCGTCCTCCTCCTCGACGGGCACCTCCTCCTCCACCTCCTTCGAGGACCAGATGTAGATGGGGAAGTTGATGAACTCGGAGTACTTACCGACGAGCTCCTTGAGCTTGTCCTCGTCGAGGTACTCCTGCGCCTCCTCCTTGAGGTAGATGTTGATCTCCACGCCGCGGTCGAGGGGCTCGCCGTCGTCCTCGGAGATGGCAAAGGCGCCGTCGGCTTTGGACTCCCACACCCACTGCTTCGGGTCGTCGTTGTGCTTCGAGCGGACCTCCACGAAGTCCGCGACGAGGTAGACGGAGTAGAAACCCACGCCGAACTGGCCGATGAGGCTCATGTCCCCGCCCTTCTGCATCTGCTCCAGGAACGCGGACGTCCCGGACTTGGCGATGGTGCCGAGGTTCTCCCTCAGATCCTCCTTGGTCATCCCGACGCCACGGTCACGGATGCTCAGGACGTTGCGCTCCTTGTCAACCTTGATGCGAATCTCCAAGTTCGCGGCGTCCCCGGTGCCGAGCACGGACTCGTCCGTCAAGGACAGGAAGCGAATCTTATCCAGCGAGTCCGAGCCGTTGCTGATGAGCTCGCGAAGGAAGATGTCCTTGTTGCTATACAGGGAGTTGATGATGATGTCCATCAGCCGAGACACCTCCGCCTGGAACTCGTGCTGCTCCGCGCCGGGCTTGAACGCCTTGTCCTTGTGCGAAATCACCGCGGGTCTGCGAGGAATCGGAGAACGAACGTGGAGGAGCGCGGGTCAGCGCGTCGATCGCGAGGTGGAGGCGCGTCTCCGGCGCTTCGCGACGTTTCGGCGATTTTCCATTCTCACCGCGGCTCGAGCGGCGGTCGGGCGCGATCGCGAAAGCCGAAACGCGACGGCGAGCGGGGCGTGAGGGGCGAGTCGAACGCGTCAGCGGGACTCACTCGGCATCGGCGTCATCGGCGCGAACGGCTGCGAGCAATGGAGGAGGGAGGGGAGAAGGGGAGCGCGCGTGGGAGGCGTCAGCGCGTCGCGTTCGTCGAGTCGAGAAGGCCGCGGCCGATCGCAAAAGCCGGCACCTCATCGGACGCCGAACGTCGGAGAAGGCGTCGCTCGACGCGTCGCGATCGCGGACGCACCGGGCACGGCGCCGCCGACCACGAGCAGGAGCCCGAGGAAGAGCGCGGCGAACGCGTTGGAGTGTTTCATCTCTCCTCAAACGGAGGGCCTCGGGTGTCTGTGCACCGTCTGCGCGACTCGCTCTGCCGATCGGCGTGGGCACTTTTCGCGGCGTCCCTCGACCGCAACGTGGTTCGGCCAATCAGATTCGCGCATTCCGGACGTGCGTCGACAGTGACGGCCGTCTGACTGGCGAACTGCTCAGTGCAAGACAAAAAGCGCCGGCCGTTGGAGCGCGGCCGCGCACGCGAAACGCTGGTCGCGAGTCGCGGAGCCCCGCCGCGCGGGCGCGCGCACACGCGAGAGCGCGCGCCGCTCGCTTTCCGCGCGGGGAGGGCAGGCGCGTCTCGCGGAGGGCGCGTGTATTTTCTCAGTCGGCGAAGCGTCGGGCGGCGCGCGGTGGTCTGTGCGGGGAGGGAGGGGCGGTCGGCGAGATGTCGTCCTCGATGTATCGAGCCATCACGCCCGACGAGGCGCTCGAGCTCACGGCGCCGACGGACGGATTCCTCTGCCCGCTGAGCGCGAACGTGTACGGCATCGACTTCCTCGAGTTCGAGATCAAGGACTACGACTCCGGCGAGAGCATCTTCCACGTGACGAAGGACCCCGACCTCGGCCTCCCGACGCTCCCCGAGGACATCTCCCCCGCGCTCGAGAAGGCGGTTCGCACGGTGAAGTACACGTTCCCGCGAAAGTTCCTTCGCTTCGACGTCGTGCGCACGGCGCTGGTGTTTTGCGTCGGGGAGGAGCCCGTGAGCGACTTTCGCATGATCGAGCGGCATTACTTCAAGGACGAGCTCATCCGGAGCTACGACTTCAACTTCGGGTTCTGCATCCCGGGGAGCACGAACAGCTGGGAGGCCATCTACGACGTCCCGACGCTCGAGCCGGGGCTGGAGGCGGCGATGCTCGCGTCGCCGTTCGAGACGAAGTCAGACTCCTTCTACTTCGTGGGGGACACGCTCGTGATGCACAACAAGGCGGAGTACCAGTACCAGGGGTAGAGACGCGAGCGATGGCGACGAACGCGAAGGCGGTCTCTGAAGAGTTTTCAAAGAGTTTTCATGAAAGACGTTTGCGCGCGTCGAAGCGACTCGTCGGCGCGCTCGCCCGCTCGCCCCCCCGCGTGTCGTTAAAACATCCCTCCTCCCTCCTCTCTTCTCACGTCGGCGCGACCGCGGACGAGCTCGTCCCCCTCCCTCGTGACGAGTGCCCCGCGTGGCTCTGCGCGCTCGCCCCGTCGCTCGGCCGCGCCCCGCCTCCCTCCCCACCGTCGCCGAACCTCCGGTCGCGCTCCCAGTCGATGTCCTCGGCGGTGGCCCACGCCCCGAGCGCGTCGAACTCCGCCTGCGTCATCTCCAGCTCGGCCATCGCGCGCCGCCTCTCCGCCTCGCGCCTGCGCGCGAGGTGCCCCGAGACGACGCGCGCGACGACGAGCGACAGGAACAGCGTCCCCCCGAACGCCGCGAGCGCGGACCGCGCGGCTCGGCTGATGCCCGCGTCGCCGCCGTCCGACCCTCCGCCGTCGCCCTCGCCGAGATCCACGAGCTCCGAGCTCGGGAACCCGGGGGTGGTGCCGTTCCCGTTCCCGCCGTCCGGGCGGAGTGGGAGGTCGCTCGGGCCGTCCGGCGAGGCGTCAGGGTCGACGCACGCCAGGTCAAGGTACTGCAGCGCGATCGGAATAGGACACTCGAACGCGTTCCCCGCGATGTCGAACGACGCGTCGCTGCGGTACCTGTGTCTCGCCATCCACTCCGGCGCGGGTCCGGTGAGGGCGTTGTCCGACACGTCGTACAGGTGCGGGAGGGAGCTCGAGCCCCACGTCTTCCACATGAGCAGGTGCTGATGGTCCATCGGGACGCTCCCTGAGAGGGCGTTTCCCGCGAGGTTGAGTCGGCTCAGGGATTTGAACTTTGCCAGATCGATCTGCGAGTTCGTCACCGACGGCAGCGTCCCGGTCAGGAGGTTGCCCTCCAGGTACAGGTACCGGAGCGACGGGGCGGTCTGGACGTTCGCGGGGAGGGCGTCGCCCGTGAGCGAGTTCCGCGCGAGGCTCGCGAAGATGAGCTTCGAGGACGCCCCCGAGCTCGGGACGGCCCCCGTGAACGCGTTGAGGGCGAGAGACACCACCCGCGCGCGCGCGCCGGCGAGGGCGTCCGCGGGGAGCGCGCCCGTCATGCGGTTATCCGTGACGTTGAGCGTGTCCAGGTGCTCCGCCTCCTCGCCGAACAGCGTGCTCGGCACCGCGCCCGTCAGCGCGTTCCCGCCGGCGGAGAAGGACAACAAACCCGGCTGGTTCGAGCGCCCCCCGAAGCCCGGCACGCCGCCCTCGAGCCGATTCTCCGAGACGTCGAAAACGACCAAATGCGGCGCCTTGGTCGCGTACGCGTCCGGGATCGTCCCGTTGAACGCGTTGTGGCTGATCACGAGCTGGTCCAGCTTCAAGGACGCCAGCGTCGCCGGAACGCTCGGCACCGCGCCGCGCAACGCGTTCCCGGCGAGATTCACGGAGCGAACGTCCGCGGCGCGGGCGAAGAAACAATCGCGAGGCACCTCCCCGACCAAACCCGCGCCTTCGAGCTTGAGCGACGCGAGCGTCGTCGGCACCGCGGCGCACACCGCGTCAGTGATCGTGTCGCTCGCGCCCCCGTCCCCGAACGACCCCTTGCCCTCGGCGTGGAAGTGCGTCATCACCGGCGCGGCGAGGAAGAGCGCCTCGAGCGCGCCGGCGCCGCCGCCGGAGACCTGAGGCGCCGTCAGGCCGACGTTGCCGCCCAGGAACAGGCGCGTCGTCGTCGCGAGCGCGGGCGCCCACGCGGCGATCAGGGCGTCCGAGAGCTCGCACTCGAGCCCGTAGAAGCTCAGGCTCATCTGCGTCACCGCGCCGCTCGCGTCGCACAGGAAGCCTCTCACTCGGCACGCGTCCGCGGATCTCGGATCGCTCGTGTTCGCCTGACGCCACGGCTTGCAAGCATCCGTGGAGTGCGCGCAACACGCGTCGAAGAACGCCGTCATCGCCGCCGCCTGCCCCGCGGCGGTGTTGCTGCGGTACCCCGAGTTGCCGTCGAAGAAGTCCACCCGCACCGTCCACTCGCTCCCCTCCGTCCCGCCCGCGCCAAGGCTCGACCACCCCGCCACCCCGACCTGGAACGTGCCGCCGTTCCCGTTCGCCGCGTCCGCCCCGGCGAGGTGCGAGACGTACACCTCGTCGTGCGTCCCGGCGCCGTGCTCGCTCATCCACCCCGCCAGGACCGTCCCGGGCGTGCGCGAGTGGTAGTTAGGCCCGAGCACGTACAAGTCCGCGTCGCCGTCGAGCATCGTCACCGTCACCAGCGCGTCCGTCGCGGCGGGGAGGACGAACTCGAAGTACTTCGCCTCCCCGCGCGCGGTGACGTACGCGGCCGACTCCACCCCATCCGCCAGCCTCAGCTCGTACTCCAGCGCGCGGCACCCGGGCACGACCGACGCGGCGAGGATCGCGAGCGCGAGAAACCCACCCCAAGCCGACGCGCGGGGGGCGCCCCGAGACGAGGGCACGCCCAGCATGCGCCGCCGGGGATGCCCGCGGAGCCGGCGACGTCGACGCCAAGAGTTGTACTTGTCCGGCGCGCAGAGACGCGGCGCTGGACGGATCATACTGGTAAAACCGCGCGAGAACGACGTCGACGACGTCGAATCGCGATTTCCTCGAACCCCTTCGACCCTCGCGCACAACTTCGCGCCGGCGATGTTGGTTTTTCGGCGGGTCAAGTATGACTAAAAAAACGCTACGCGGGATCACCCCCCGACCACTCATCAGCGCTCCGAACGTTTCTCCGTCGGGCCTCCGTCTCCCTTCGGGCTCTCTCCGAACGCGCACCGCCCAGCCCCCTTCCCTCTACTCGAGCGCGGCGCGCATCTGTTCCTCGAAGGACATCGCCCGCACGCCCGTGGCTTTTTCGAGCGCGGCGGAGTCCATGGAGATGTCCGCGGGCGACGCCACTCCGCGGTTCACCGACGCGCTCGGGACCGCGCGGACGTTCGCGTCGGAGACGCCCATCACGCGAGCGGCGACGCGCGCCATGTCCACCCGCGAGACGCGGTCGGGCCCCCCCGCGTTGAACGCGTTCACTTCCGCGGCTTCGGATCGATCGGATCGGATCGAACGTTCGCCGCCTTCGATTTCGCCCCTCGTCTCGTCGTCGCTCGCGCGCGTCGCTCGCGCAAACGGCGCGCCGTCGCCGAACGCCAAACAGACGCGCGCCAGGTCCGTCGCCGCGATCGGGCACCGGTACTCGTCCTCGAAAAAGCTCACCGGCTCGGTGCCTTTCAAGCTCTTCACGATGAAGTCGGTGAAGAGCGGGCGCGCGACGTCGCGGAACGGCGGCCTCGGGCCGGTGATGATGGAGGACCGGAGCGCGACGTGCCGTCCGGGGTACTCCGCCGCTAACGAAGCCTCCGCCTCCGCCTTACTCCGCCCGTACGCGTTCACCGGGCGCGCCGCGTGCGTGGACTCGACGCTCATCGCGTCCAAGCCGGAATACACCTGGTCCGTGCTCAGGTGGATGAGCAGCGGCGGGGCGCGGCCGCCCGCGGAGGCGGCCTCCAGACGCGCGGCTCGGAGCGTCGCGAGCGCGCGAAGGAGCGCCGCGGGGACGTTCGTCGCGCGCGCCTCGGCCTCGTCCTTCTCACACGCGCCCGGAGAGGAGATGGCCGCGCAGTTCACGACGAGGTCGAGCCGCGGGTCGTCCTCGGGCCCCGAGAACGCCGGGTCCGCGAACACCGCGGCGACGCACGCGTCCATCGCGCTCGCGTCGCTCGCGTCCACCTCGTGGCCGACGGCGTCGTCGCACCCGGGCAGGGCGCCGGCCGATCGGAACGTGTAGTGCGTGCGCCAGCCGCGCTCGAGGAACGCGCGGATCAGGAACTGGCCGAGGTACCCGCTCCCGCCGACGACGAGCGCCGCGGGCATCGCCGCCGGAGATGTCGGGAGGAGCGCGCGCGCGCGAGGGGAAGTGGAGGCGGGTGTCGCGCGGGGGGGCGGGGGAGGACGACCCCGAAGTTGTTGCGACGAAAACCGAGCAGGTCAAATCGTCGTTCGTTCGTCATCGGAATCGACTCGAGTCGGCTCGCGACGTCGTTTCAGACACATGACGGCGCGCCCGCGCGACCTGTGACTGTCGTCGTCGTCGTCCGCCGCGAGACACATGAGTCAGCACATATCGCCATCGATATCATCTGGAGCTCGCTCGTTCCGTCGCACACCACACGCCGCCTCGCGTCATGACGCTCGCCGCCTCCGCGCCTTGGGCGGCGCTCGCGCGGCACGGCTTCCGACCCCGTCGCCTTCGTTCGCGCGCCTCGCGCCCCCGTCCTCGCGGACGTCGTCCTCACCGCCCTCCCGCGGTTCACGCGTCGGCCGATGATGACGATGACGCGGACGCCGATTCCCCGCCCAGCTCCCCCTGGCCCCGCTCCCCTCGCGTGGGGTTCATCGGCGCGGGCGCGATGGCGGAGGCGCTCGCGCTCGGGTTCGCGAGCGGCGGCGTGGCCTCGTTCGAGCGCATGTGCTGCAGCAACTCCGGCGACGCCGCGCGCCTGGCGCCGTGGGAAGTCCACGGCGCGACGGCGTGCGCGTCCAACGCGGAGGTGCTCGAGCGCGCCGACGTCGTCTTCCTCGCGGTGAAGCCCCACGTCCTCCCCGGCGTCCTCGCGGAGATCGCGCCGTTCGTGGACGATCGAAGGCACGTCTTCGTCTCCGTCGCCGCGGGCGTCTCGTCCGAGTTCATCGAGTCAGAGCTCGTTCGGCACTCCGGAATTCCGTCGGGCGAAAGCGACGAAAGCGATGATGATGCCTTCGCGCCCCGGGTGGTGCGGGTCATGCCCAACACGCCGTGCCTCGTCGGCGCCGCCGCGTCGGCGCTCTGCGCGGGGCGCCACGCGACCGACGAGGACGTCGAGACGGCGCTCACCCTCATGCTCGGCGCGGGGACGTGTCACATCGTGGAGGAGCGGCTGATGGACGCGGTCGTCGGCGTGAGCGGGTCGGGCCCCGCGTACGCGTTTCAGTTCATCGAGGCGCTCGCCGACGGGGGCGTGCACGAGGGCCTGCCGCGCGCGACGGCGAACGCGCTCGCCGCGCAGACGGTGATGGGCGCGGCGAAGATGGTGCTCGAGACGGGGAAGCACCCGGGCGAGCTCAAGGACGCGGTGTGCTCGCCCGGGGGGACGACCATCCGAGCCGTCGCCGCGCTCGAGCGGGGGGGGATGAGAGCCGCCGTCATCGAAGCCGTGAAAGCGTCCAGCCGCCGAAGCGAGGAGCTCGGCGGGCAGAGCGCAAAGAAGAGAGGGACGGAGGCGGGGGACGAGGAGTAAAACGGACGGGAGAGCCCGAGCTACTCGTTCTTCCCGAAGAGGTGACGTCGAAACGTCGAGCAGAAAGGGTATAATACGTGCGATGTGTCTCGACCGAGTGTACATCGCGTGAAAGGTCAGTCTATACGATATTCCCAGGCTCTCATCACCCGCTCGCGGCGGCTTTGGCGCGCCCCGCCGCGGCTTTCGCCGCGCTCGCCGCCGCCGCCGCCGCTTGGGCGGCGCCCCTCGCCGCTTCCGCCGGGCTCACGTTCCCCCCCGGCGGCGTCCCCTCCCTCCCCTCGCGTTCTCTCGCCTTTCGCGCCCCGCTTCGCCCTTCTTTTTCGTCCTTCTCCCTCCTCGTCCGCTCGATGTCCCCCAGCGTCGCGACGTCCCCCGCCTTCATCGGGGCGTTGACCATCCTCCTCAGCTCCGCGCCGGTGAGGGTTTCCCGCTCCAACAGCGCCTTCGCGAGCAGGTGTAACTGCCCGTCGTGTTTCTTCAGGAGCGCCGTCGCGCGCTGGTTCGCCTCGTTCAGCATCGTCTTCACCTCCTCCTCGATCGCCGTCCTCGTGTCGTCGCTCATGCCGTGCTCCGAGTAGTCCTGGCTCGCCAGGCCGAGCTTGGAGCTGAACCCGTACTTGGTCACCATCTCCCTCGCCAGCCGCGTGGCTTGGCGCAGGTCGCTGCTCGCGCCCGTGGTGACCTCGTCCCTGCCGAAGATGAGCTCCTCGGCGACGCGCCCGCCCATGGTCACGTCCAGCATCGCCAGGAGCTGCTTCTTGGTCAGGTTGAGCTCGTCCTTCTCGGGCAGCTGCATGACCATCCCGAGGCTCTGGCCCCTGGGAACGATCGTCGCCTTGTGCACGGGCCTGGCGCCCTCGGTGTGAAGCGCGACCAGCGCGTGCCCTCCCTCGTGGTACGCCGTCAACCGTCGGTTCTCCTCCGCGACGACGGCGGATTTCCGCTCCGCGCCCATCAGGATGCGGTCCTTGGCGTGCTCCAGCTGCGCCATCCCGACCGAGGCCGCGCCGTCCAGCGCAGCCTTGAGGGCGGCGATGTTCACGAGGTTGGCCAGGTCCGCGCCGCTGAACCCGGGCGTGCCCCTGGCGATGGTCTCCCAATCCGTCCCCGGCGCAATCTTCACCCCCTTCGCGTGCGCGGTGAGAATCTGTCGCCGCCCGTCCACGTCCGGGTTAGGAACCGCGACGGTGCGGTCGAACCGACCGGGGCGAATCAGGGCCTTATCCAGCGTCTCCGGCGTGTTGGTCGCGGCGAGGACGATGACGCCCTCGTTCTTCTTGAACCCGTCGAGTTCCGTCAGGAGCTGGTTGAGGGTCATGCGCGTGTTCTGCGCGTCCTTCGGGTTCCGCGCCGAGCCCACCGCGTCCATCTCGTCGATGAACACGATGCACGGCGCCGCCTCCTTCGCCGCCTTGAACAGATCCCGGACCCTCCGCGCGCCGACGCCGACGAACATCTCCTCGAACTCCGACCCCGAGGTGTAGAAGAAGGGCACGCCCGCCTCGCCGGCGACGGCGCGCGCGAGCATCGTCTTGCCCGTGCCCGGCGGGCCGACGAGAAGAAGGCCCTTCGGGAGCTTCCCGCCGAGACGCGTGAACTTCTCGGGGCTCTTGAGGTACTCCACGATCTCCACGAGCTCGCCCTTCGCCTCGTCCACGCCCTTGACGTCCGCGAACTTCGTCCGCGTCTCGCGCGTGGGCTTGGGCGTCTCGCCGCCGCCCAGGATGGTTCGCGATAATCCGCCGCCGCCGCGCCCATCCGCCATCGCGCCCAAACCGCTCAAAACGACGAAAGCCATGCCCATCGTTCGGATCGTGCGCCAGAGCTGCGCCTTGAACGTCGGCTCGAGCTGCTGCGTGTACACCGGCGAAGCGGCGGTGCCGAGCTCCGACGCGCCGCGGCCAGCCAGGGCCGCCGCCGCGGGGGCGACGAGCGGGGAGGCGGGATTCGCGGAGCCCCCGAACCCGCCCGAGCCCGCGGCCGCTTGAGACGCCTCCGCGCCGGCGCCCTTCTGCAGCGTTCGCAGCAGCGCGGACTCGTTCAGGCGGTCGACCCTGACGAGCGCCTTCAGGTACTCCGCGAGGTTCGACTCCGTCGCGGCGACCTCGCCCGCCTCGTACAGGGAGACGACCGCCTCGGGGGCGGTGCGGTTGAGATCGCGCAGGTGTTGCGCCTGCGCGGCGGGGTCGGAGGGGACGGGGGAGCCGGGGGAGGCGGCTCGGGAGCCGAAGAAGCCGCGGCGGGGGGCGGGGGCGGGGAGGTGCGAACGCGCGGGTCGAGGGACCGGCGCGAGGGCTTCGGGGACGAGCGGGGGG
>MDSW01192459.1_pt1 | contig 13585 bp, 13 predicted proteins | sample 811171 | NCBI WGS metagenome assembly MDSW01 (sample SAMN05326641, study PRJNA326480) | marine metagenome | isolation source: seawater | place: Atlantic Ocean: North West | collected 2012 | reverse complement strand
TTCTTCGGCGAGTCGGGAGCCTGGGATCTCTTCGGAGACTCGAGCACTGAGATCTGGTGGGTCATCGGCATGGCAGGATGGGGTTACATCCTCTATGCAATCTGGGCTGGAGATGTCAAGGAGGCATCAGAGTCCGGGAGCGATGGCGTGCAGTTCGCCTTCACCTCGATGAGGTGGATCGTGACCGTCGGGTGGGCAATCTACCCGATTGGATACATGATGGGCAATGACATGCTAAACGGCTTCGATGCAGATGACATGAACATCATCTACAACATAGCTGACTTGGTTAACAAGACCGCATTCGGTATGATGGTCTGGTACGCAGCCAAGATGGACTCCTGAACCGAAGAACGTTAGGAGGACGGAACTACGTAATCCGGGTGGCTGGCACCTAGCCAGCCATCCGGAGCAAACTATTTTTCTTCAACAGCCAAGAATTCGGCTCAATTGCTCTCCATTAGTACTTTCAGAGAAAGCAAGAGGTTGCTATTTGTGACAATCGATAAACATCCATTGATAAGCAGTCCAACACCGCTTATACAACTATGACTATCCAGATAAGGACCCCGGAAGAACCAACAGAGATTGACGCCGACGCATTCCTACCTACCGAGTTTGGGAACTTCAGGATCCGAGTAACGGTGGACGAAGAAGGGCACGAGCATTGCCTGGTTTATGCAGGGGACCTTCAGAATGAAGAAGCCCCTCTTATCAGAATCCACTCCGAGTGTCTGACTGGTGATGCTTTCAGTTCAATGAAGTGCGACTGTGGACCTCAGCTCCAAGCATCCCTCAAGCAAATTCAGGAAGAAGGATGCGGAGCGGTTGTCTACCTCCGGCAAGAGGGGAGGGGGATAGGTCTGCATTCCAAGATTCAGGCATACGCTCTTCAGGATCAAGGCTATGATACGCTAGACGCTAATCTCGCACTGGGACTTCCAGCGGATGCTAGAACATATGGCATAGCAGCTAGAATGCTAAAAGACGCAGGAGTCAATAAAGTCAGGATGATGACCAACAATCCACTGAAGGTGAGGGGGCTCGAGGAGAACGGCATCAAGGTCGAGTTTAGACTCCCACATATGAGTGGAGTTTCCGTCCAGAACATCGATTACTTGAGGACGAAAAACGAACGAATGGGGCACATGCTCGATTTGGAGTAGGCCAATCTTTTCAGCTAATCCTCAATATGTTGGAGGATCTCGTTCCTCCTCAAAAATGGCAGAGTGGAAGTTGGATTATCGTAGATAGCCAGAATAGCAGGGCCAATGGGGACTAAGCCATTTTCCGAGATCATCCTGCTCAATTTCTTCTTCATCCTACTTGCCCTCCTAGGCCCAGAAAGACCAGAGAATGGGAGTGCGGCAATTCTGCGTCCAGAGTAGCTTACTAGACGGACTCCATGGTCATCCGGCCTAGGAAGATCGTCCAATGAGTACTCTGAGGGCATTGTGAACGACATCACAGTCCCTTCGTCATCGTTCCAGATATGTACTGGGGCAGTCATAGCAATCATTTGCTTACTATCGTTCCTTCCGAATATGTATCCTGCAATCCTTCGAAATCCTCCGGTTGATTCTTTCCAATTCTTGCCTTCTGTCCTCACCCTCGCCTGAACAGAGTCTGCGTATCTCCTAACTTCAAATCCAGAGAAGTTCGATGAAACCTCGTATTTTGGTTCCTCGTACCTCTCGGCCACGTATCTTCGAAGAGGAGTGAGGCTTAATCTCATTTGATGGAGATTGTACAGTCAAGATAATGCCATAATGCTCCTTCGCACCTTCGTGAATTCTGCATGGGTGATAGTCGGCGGATACGCCTTGGCGATGGTGATTTTCGCGATTTGGGCCCGTCGGGACATGGGGAAAGGGGATGAGTCGTACTATCTTGCTGGGAGGAGCCTGACGGGACCCGTTCTCCTTGTGACCATGGCAGCCACTAACTTCAGTGCTTTCACGGTGTACGGATCAAGCGGGGCATCTTACAGAATCGGGCTGTCTTTCCTTCCAATAATGGCATTCGGAACCGGATTCATGGCCGTTTCTATGTTCATTCTTGGAAGGAAGATTCGCTCCAGATCAGTACAGCACGGAGCAATGACGGCTCCAGAGATGGTGATGGGGCAGACTGGTTCAAAATCAGCTCAACTAACCATGGCCACTGTACTTGTTTTAGCCACTATTCCTTACCTTGCACTTCAACCTCGTGCGGCTGGCATTGTCTTCTCCGCACTATTCGGTGGTCCAGAGTGGATTGGTGCCGTCCTCGTTACTCTTCTTGTTGTGGCGTATACGCTTACTGGTGGACTAAAGGCAGTGGTGAGGACTGATATCGTCCAAGGCGTAATTGCACTGAGCTTATTGTGGGTAGGTCTAGCTATGGTAATCAGCGATTCAGGAGGAATTAGTGCTGCGATGGAAGCAATTTCTTCGTCGGAAAATACCGAGGGACTACTAGGTAGGGAGGGTAACTACACTCTTCTAATTTGGACGAGTACGATGATTCTATGGCTCTTCGCTGATCCTATGTTTCCTCAACTGTATCAGAGACTCTGCGCCGCAGAGAGCGATGCCGCAATAGGAAGGATGGCCACACTATACCCGGCAGTGGCATGGTTGGCTTTCGTACCCCCGATTTTGATTGGGACAATTGGCCATCTGAGTTACCCGGACTTGGATACAGCAGGTTCGGACAATATTCTGCCTACCATGATAATGGACGTGGGCGGTGAATGGCTGGGAGGTTTGGTATTGGTTGCGGGACTTGCTGCCCTAATGTCCACAATGGATTCACAGCTTCTAGCCACGGGGTCACTTGTGACCAGGGACTTGCTTGGCAAGGATAGTCATGAAGACTGGAGTAGAGAGTTTGTAATCGTCTCACTATCCGTTCTTGGGTTTATACTATCTGTCTGGTCTAATCTATCCATCCTTAACCTCGGACTTCTAGCCTTCTCCATGTATGCCGTAATGTTCCCCTCAGTTCTCGCTTCTGCTCACTTCGATGAGATTGATGGGAGAGCAGTTGTTGCCTCCATTCTTGCAGGAGAGGCCGTCGTGATTCTAGCCGTTTTCTCTCCCGAGTCCTTCGATGGATGGTGGGTGGAACCGGTCAAAGGAGCGGTTCCCACTACCGTAATTCCATCTTTATTCGCAGCGACGGTTGGACTTGTTGCGACTCAGCAGTACTTCAAGATCGGAGAGGATTTTTCCTGGCGATTTGAGATAAAAGGCTCGGACATAGCCCCCTTGGCTGGATTATTAGCGGTTTTTGTATTGGCTCAGGACTTCTGGTGGTGGAGCGAAACTGGGACTTGGTCATTTGGTCTTCCGAAGTGGATTTGGTGGGCTGCTGCTCTTTCGATGGCGCAGACTGCGATAATGGCAAAATGGGTTGAGAAAGTGACGCCCCGTTAGAGTCAAGTCAGGAACCTTCCTGTTAGCCCTATGGGAGTGGGTAGGGCCATGTTGTTCGGGACGCTGGCGTCCGTGCCCGGAGTGTTACTTGCATTGATTGGGTGGGTAATGAGTGGAAGTCCCGAGGAGTGGGATACTACTCTCTGGCTTTCCTGTTACGCACCGTTTTTCGGTTGCATCGCGGTGGGAGTTATGATCGGATGGAGGGATGGCGATAATCCAGATTTGGAGGCTTGATATTGCGTCGATTGGAGAAAGCGACTAGGATAGGGGAAATTCTGGACTCTAAATATCCAGAGACCCCCATCCCATTGGATCACGTTGACGCTTACACCCTTCTTGTTGCAGTAATGCTCTCCGCTCAGTCTACAGACAAGAAGGTGAACGAGATAACTCCGAAATTGTTCGAGATTGCTGGTAGCCCTGAGAAGATGGCTCGCCTGGAAGTCGAGGAGATTCGCCAGATAATTAGAGAAATTGGGCTTGCCCCTACCAAAGCGAAGAACCTCAGTAGAATGGCAGAGCAGATTCTCGAAGAGGGAGGAGTAGTGAAGCCTGACTGGGAGTTCCTCGAATCATTGGCAGGAGTTGGGCACAAGACAGCAAGCGTGGTTATGAGTCAGGCATTCGGAGTTCCAGCTTTTCCAGTTGATACCCACATACACAGACTGGCAGCCAGATGGGGACTTTCTGACGGCAGGAACGTAGTGAAGACGGAGAGGGATTTGAAGGCGGTCTTCCCAGAAGAAACGTGGAACAGAAGACATTTGCAAATCATATATTTCGGAAGAGAGTACTGTCCGGCTTTGAGGCATGATCTTTCATCATGCCCGATTTGCTCTTGGGCGGCCACTAAGAAGAGGATCAGGGAAGAAACGGGTGGTTGATTTGGAAATTTTCGTAGGCAGGATTACTTCTACAGGATTCTCAAGTGGCGACAGGATAGTTATTGGAGACTGGCGAGAGTCTCCAATTGGCAGTTTTACCAACATAATGTGGGCAAGACCGGACGGCACCAGGATCCTTCTATCCCCTTCCGATGAGCACGCAAAATATGTCTCGGAACTGTACAACTTCGAAAGTGTGGAGATAACCGATATTATGGTCGAAAGGACGCGTAGAGGCATATCGATCGAAGGAGGGGGCCTGTCTGTGAGTATCTCTTGGGGGATAGCCCTCCCCATTCCCATCTGGAGACCACTGTGGTTCATCTCAAGCATAGAAGCGTTCTTTGCAAGGCTTATTTTCGGCACAAAGACATATGGCAGAACTAAGAACAACAGAAGAGAGTGGTACTCAATTAGATCGATATCAAAGGTTCTGACTGCCGAAGCTAGTTTCCATGGACAGGAGCTTGGCGGGTCGGAAAGTTTCACCACCAACGCTTGCTTCGGATTCAGCGAGCCTCCATCGATGCCTGCATCTGTATCTTTGAAGAGCTATATCGAGTGATGGTAGCCTTCATGAGTCTGGTTCGACACGGCTTTGCATGGCAACGGTAGAACTAGCAATTGGAGATGAAGCCCCGAACTTCGAGGCTGAAGTAACGGATGGAGGAAAGGTCTCTCTCTCGGAGATACTTTCCACTGGAAAAGGGGTTATTCTGTACTTCTACCCCAGGGATAATACGCCAGGATGCACAATCCAGGCGTGTGACTTCAGGGATAACTTCGGGAGATTTGAAGACAGCTCATGGAAGGTAATTGGGGTTTCTACGGATAGCGCGAAGTCACATCAGAAGTTCATTGACAAGCATGATCTTCCATTCGATTTGATTGTAGATGAGGATGCCGCCCTACACGAATCCTATGGTACTTGGAGGGAGAAGAGCATGTACGGCAAGACATACATGGGCACACTGCGCTCAACCTTCGCAATTGGTGTCGATGGGAAGATAGCGTGGGCTGGTTACGGCGTGAAAACCAAGGGCCATGTTGATTCTCTGATTGAGGAATTGAAGGTCGGATAGGATGGACCTTGAAGAACGTCGTTCGCTGGTGACTTCCTTCCTACGCAGATGCGTGGTATACGCCAATGACTCTATCCAGAGGAAGAAGGATAGAGAAGATTCAGAGGAAGAGATTGAGAAATGGGAAAATTATCGTGACTTCACAGAGCATGCAGTCATGGAAGTATCCAATGGCGAGCTTGACGAATGGCTGGAAGAGGAATAGCAGAGGTATTTAGTTCTCTATAGCCCTTTCAAGCGAAGGGGATCCGAGCATGTGCTTGTGCGTATCAACCCTCATCTTAGCTCCTGGGATCATCAAAAGAGTGTCATCCTCATTCAAAGCAAATACGTGTAGATTCGTCCTGTCTCCAAGTTCCTGAGTCTTCCTAGAGCATACCGATTGCTGGCTTGGCATGTGATTCAGTGAACTGAGATCCACGATTACCATATCTCCCGAGGATAGATTCCCCTCCACTCCCTCTAATTGAATTCTGTGAAGGCCATCGGGCTCCATGTAGATTACTTTCCTGAAGGGGCGGTCGGTTATTCTCTTCGTCCTCTCGGACCATCTCGACTCTCCTAGATCGTGGAATCTATTTCCTGCCTTAGGACCTGGTTCAGTGGCCCTCAGACCACTGCCTTGAGTTGCCTTCGGAGTGTTGTTCGGATTAGGCAGTCCTAGGAGACGGAACAGATTGACCACAGCACGGCCGCAGCCTACTCCTCAAAGAGTGCTTCTATGTCTTCGAGGTCCAAGTTACTGTTTTCTTCGTCAATTATTGGTGCCGATGGGATTTCTGAAGCATCCCCCCCTCCCAATCCTAACTCATCGAGAACTTCGTCAAGACCATCCAGAATTGCTGCATCTTCCAGTGACGAGTCTCCGGGTGGTGCGAACATCTCGTTGGGGTCTACGACGGGAGGCTCCGGTTCATCGAATGCCGCGTCGAAATCGATATCTGAGGCTTTCTTTTCCTCTTCCGAGCGACTCTGCCCCGGGTTTCTGATCAAAACCCAAGCACCTATTGAGACTGCGACCAAGGTGAAGATTATCGGAGCGATGTTGGACACCAGCGCTTCAGAGAATGTTTCGGAGGCCTCTGCCACTTCTAGATCCATGGTTACAGAATGGCTAGAACTGTCATCAAAGACGGTCAGTTGTGCCTTTTTGGAGCCCCCGGAGTCATAGGAGAACTCGATCCACCTGCCAGTGTAGTCAACATCATTCGCAGGATCGCCATCGCCATCGGAGTCATGGGTGATATCGATATCCCAGTGGAAATCCAATGAATCCATATCTGCTTGGGAGTCTACGGTCCCATTGGCAGAAAGCACGATTGAGTCCCCTTCGGTGGGATTAGAGACGCTTGCAGAGGCGTAAGCAGCCGGGGGCGTGTTAACAACGGAGAAGGAGAACTCGATTGATGCAGATTCGCCATCATCGTCTGTAACGTGGAAGATGAGGGAGTCGGGGGCAGAAGTCGAGTCTGGCCATGAGTAGGCAAGGAATGGAGATTCCACGTCGCAATCGTTTCCAGGCTGTCCGTCTGAATTCGAATCATCTTCGGGATCAAGATCGAAGCACTGAACAAGTCGCTCTGAGTCGGTTCCTGTTTCTATTACCTGGGGTAAAATAGTAAAATCCTCATCCTCTTCAAGTTCGCCCAAAGTAGTGGTAATAGGTGAAATTTCAGGTGCTACGTTCTCCACATGTATGGGCACAATCAGGACTTCTGTTGATTCTCCGTCGTCGTCGAATACCTGAAGAGTTGCGAGATGCATTCCCGAAGTGTTGTATGTAATCCCTGAAAGGGTACTCCTCTCACCGAAGCTGGAGAAATTAAGCTCTGGAATATCCTCTGCATACGGCTTCCAGACATGTTTTAGAGATTCTAGATCGTTCGAGGAGTCGTCCGCCTGGCCCCAGAATGTGACTTCGTCCCCCTCTAGTACGGTGAATACGCCTCTGCTATCCGGGAAAATTCTAGTCTCACCCAAGTATAGTTCAGCGACAGGATTGGACGGGGCAATATTGGTTACGTGAACTGAGTGTTGGGCCATCGTTATGGCTCCGTCGTCATCTGTTGCCATGACTGAAACGGTTAGGTTGCCCTCTACTATCGGAGTCAAGGTACAAGACTGTCCTACCTGGCCCTCCGAACATCCAGCATTCCACAGAATCTCCACTGGTGCGGAGGGGTTCAGTGTGTCGATATCGCTGCTATTGGTCACGAAGAAAGTGATTTGGTTGGTCACAACGACTTCATCGTTGTCAGTGCCAATGGAAATCTCCGGGGGCCTATTGACTACTGAGATTGTAGACTGGGCTGAGATCGCATCGCTCTCTCCGTCGGTAATTAATACCTCAATAGGGAAAGTTCCATCATCTGGCCAAGACCATTCCAAGATACAGTCTTCATCGGTTTCCTGGAATGTTGAGCCATCTATTTTCTGGATGTGGAACTCGCATTCGATATACCCTCCATCTGAATCGTATGAGGAGGAGGCGTCAAGTGTCACTATCTCATGGGTCTGGACCTCACTGGAGTGCGAAAGGAAGGCCAGGGGTAGACCTCCAATGTATAGGACAAACGAGCCCTGGTTGTTCGTCCTGTTCCCATCCTCGGAGATTTCCTCTTGAGGATCAACCTCGAAGAACAGATACACGTTTCCGAATTGCTGCGACTCGGGGACTGTCCAGTTCACCGATACCCTCGATTCCTGTAGGCTCCCTAGTGGTGGAACTGTACCGGACACTTCTCCCCCATCGGGGGCACTTACCACTATTGTGGAGTTAGGGGATTGAATCAGTCCTCTATTAAACACAGGTACGGAGAAGGTCAGGACATCTCCAGAGATTGCAGCAAAACCAATCGATGAGTCCAGAGTCAATTGGTTCCCCGTGGAGGGTCGGAACCTCTGTACAGTAACTGCTGATGATCTAGTCACCAAGTCTATCTCATGGATCTCTGAGTCAATCATCAGGGTCCTACCACCGATTATCCGCTCATTGCTAATCCAAGCGATTATTCCGTGGCTGCCTAGCTCTCCAGGTCCATCGGTATCATCTGGATTGGATCCTGTATTGAAAACGATGTGATATGATCCATTTTCATCAGTTGTCACATTCTGAAACTGTTGATCTGATTCGTATCTGAACTGTATCTCTTGCCCCGATACGCCTTGGCCCTGATCAGTAACATTGATCCAGGCGGATATCTCGATATCAGTGGGCGAGAGTGGGTACTGGACATCGATAGAGACCAACTTCCCCCTTTGAACTGGTTGATAACTCACTAGCTCATGTACTGCAAGGAATCCGAAAGCCTGCTCCATAGTACTCTTTACCTCCCCTCGTACGGCTGGACAGTACCAATTGAATCCGGTCTCTTCTCCGTCAGAGTCATATGCTGTGACGTTGAATGACTGGTAGCATCCTGGATAGGCAACTCCTGAGTTTCCTTGGCTCACTACCGCCCAACTGGTTGAGTTGGAGTCGCTCGAGTCATCGGGTATGTCGACGTAATTGCTGGAACCGCTGTAATCAGTGGCTTGTTCGTAATCCATCGCCCAGGATTCTCCTACCGAGATTGGGAAGTCATAGTTCTCCAATGGGGGCTCATATGTATTCTCGACAACGAGCTCTCCGATATCCTGCCTCAACCAAGATGCGCATCCGAAGAACAGCGGATCAAAGTATACGTCAACTGTTACTTCCTGTGAATAAGTGGCTAGATCAGAAACTCTGATTATCTCGGTTGTTTGCATGTCCACATAGAGGCAGCCACTAGTCCCATCGATTTGTATTACCCCGTCTGACTCGTATTCTCCGACCGATTCTACCTCGTAAACTAGGGTTTCCTCACCGTCTATTTCCATCAAGAAGATGTCCTCCACAGTTCTATCTAGCGATCCATCTAGCGTTTCGACATTAGTGGATACTCCCGAGTCCGCAACAAAATCTCCCACGTCTAGGAACCCATCGTACATCCAGTTGTCATTTACCCGCCAAATTGGGACATCGGCAGTCCCAGTGGTTGTCATTGCCTGCACTTTGGATTCAATAGGGTTGGAGTCTGAGAAATGGGGATCATCGGGCGAAATAGAATGGGAAATTTGTGCAAAGGCGAGAATGAAGACGGCCATACTAGCTATGGAGGCGTCGCGCATAGCTTTCGCAGGCAGGTCTGCCCAATAACATTGGTTGAACTCTACAGGAGGTCTGCTAACTCGTCTTTTATCTGCTCTACTGCCTCAAGAATCTCGTCCTTATGTCTAGCACCGGTAATCACCATTTTCCCGCTACCGAAGATAAGACACACTACTCGGGGGTAGTCTAGCCTGTAGATCAATCCCGGGAACTGCTCTGGCTCGTATTCAACCTTGTCGAACGGTAGGTGGAATGTCAGGTTGTTCAGATTGAGTTTTCTTGGTAGAGCTGCTAAAGGCTCCCCTTCCAGTATTCCTCTAATCCTTGGATCTTCATTTTCAACTTCCTCGTCGGTGGCTGCTCTGATTCCTCCATCTTCATCGATTACCTTGGTGTTGATGTCATCCATCTTTGCGACTTCCCCGTAGTCCTCGGGATAGAAAAGAGAGTAAGTTGCTACCATGTTCTGAACCTCGATCTCGACGTCCTTCAGATCCCAGGTCTCTATTCCTGCGTTTCTTAGATCTCCAATCATTCTCTCTATACCTGTCTGGATATTATCCTCGTTCTTACCGCCAGTACAAACTGCTCTTCCGGATCTGAACATCAGAATTGCCAATTTTGGGTCTACTACCCTGTAGACTACCCCTGGGAACTGCTCTGGCTCGTATTCACAGTTCAATTGGATCGCTATGTCCGGGAGGTCAAGTTCCTCCGCTACCCTGGTAGATGCTACCACATTCACTACAGTAAGTCTTTCTTCATCGCTGAGCATAGAAGGACGACCGACTGCCCTCTTATAAATGGTAATATAAAGAAGGCGAACAAATGGTGTGGCTATTTTTTCAATCTTAGCTACTGAATACTGACTCCTTCGGCACCTAATTTTGTTTGAAGGGGCCTGCCTCCAGCGATCTCGATAGCCTCCGAAACTCTGGCTGGATCCTGTGTAAGGGCGACCATGCACCCCCCTCCGCCAGCACCAGTCAGTTTTGCACCTAGGGAGTGAGGCCTGACAGCGCTGACCATACGATCTAACTTTTTGGTGCTGACTTCCAAGTTCCTGAGGCTTTCGTGACAGGCATCCATTGCCATTCCCAAACCCTCTAGGTTTCCAGCAGAGAGGGCCGCCAATCCTGCCCTAGTAATATTCGAAATTGCCTCCATTTCCTCCATCCTCTGTGGGGACTCGGAGATTAGTTGCGCTACTTTGGCCACCATTCTTCCAGTTGGAGAACCCGTGCCAGAGTATCCCAATACTAACCAAGCGTCGCCAATATCTGAAGGAAGGTCTACTGCGTTTATCGACCAGTTCCTCGATCCTTCGGGAGTCTCCAAACTAGTATCGAAAACATGTCTAGTACCTGTCACATTCTCTCCCGAAACCACGACACATCCTCCAAGAGCGCTTGTTGCTGTATCTGTCGGACTTGCCCTGCCCTTCTGGGCTGTTGCCTCTGCGGAGTGAGCCATTTTTGCTAATTTTATCGGATCGAGTGGGGTGCTGGGGTTCAGATGAGAGTGCATTGCTGCGCCGAAGGCATTTGATAGAGCAGCGGAAGAGCCCATCCCGGCTGCGGAGAAAAGAGAGCTTTCGACGTCAATATCCAGGGGTTGGCCATTGTACTGGAAGATATTCTTGATGATGTGAGAAATATGTGGATGCCTAGCAGGCTCGAATGGCTGACCCTCGAGACTCCACGCATCGGAGGCCTTCACACTAACTCTTACTCCCTGATCAATAGCCACAGCTACAGCAGGATGGCCGAAAACTACCGCATGCTCACCGAAAAGGATACACTTGCCTGGTGCGAATGCGCTTGGCATATCGTGTGGCCTACACATTAGGACATGATTGTTGGCCTGCTTAGCGGTTGTTTCAAGGTCTTGTTTGTGGTCGAGGGTTTTGGGAAAACCCCGGTGAGCACTCATGAAGCACCCCCTCTTACAGACTTACGGACCGGTAGATGGTTGGATGATTTTGCTCCTAATGGGGAGCCTGTCTATAGGATTCTTTGTCTATCAGGTACAGAAGGCAACTCGTCTAGTAATGATAGGTGCTCCTGACTCTAGATTTGACTCATGGGGCCCCCGAGTCAGGGAATTCATAATCGGTTGGTTGGGGCAGAAGAAAGTTCTGAGAGACCGTGTTGCAGGGACAATGCACGTTCTGATGTTCTGGGGCTTCCTGATGCTAGCATCGGATATGTTCGATCTAGCCACAGCTAATGCTTTCTCGGGAAAAGTATTGCCAGACATTCTTGTTGGGCCTTGGAACGGGATGGTCGAATTGGGCTACACAATGGCGCTCATTGGGTGTGTTTCTGCATTGGTTCGCCGCGTAGTATTCACTCCTGAGAAGCTCAAAGGTAAGTCGCAGTTGGAAGGAAACGCGATCCTACTACTAATTTTCACAATCACCACAACTTCATTCATGGTCGAATCAAAGGAAGACCCCAGTCCCTTCTGGGAGCCCATAGGACACCAATTCAGCCTCTTTGGCCTATCAGATAGCACAGTGGTAGCAGCGTATTGGTTGCATATGTTGGCAATATCTGTATTCCTTTTCCTTATCCCACTTTCAAAGCATATGCATTTGGTTATGGCCGTTCCCAACGTGTTCTTCCATGACACTGGCCCAGCGGCGAAGATGCGCCCGCTTGCTACCGATGAGCAGGGCCTAGCTGTGCCACTGGAGGAATTGGACATAGACTCATTCGGAGTTAGCACATACACGCAGTATACTTGGAGGCAACTAATTGACGGATGGTCATGTACCTCGTGTGCTAGGTGTCAGGATGTATGTCCTGCATATGCTTCAGGCAAGGGCCTAAACCCCATGCAAGTTATCCATGACGTCAGAGATTACGCTAACGAGCAAGCCCCCATTCTCCTGTCTGGGGGGACTCCTGACGAGACGATGATGCAGCGTATTTCCGATGAGGCGGTTTGGGCTTGTACTACGTGCAATGCTTGTGTCGATGTATGCCCTCTTTACATAGAGCATGTTCCAAAACTAACGGATTTGAGGAGAAACGCGATGATGGAGACAATGGAATACCCCGAAATCCTGAACACGGCGATGGGGAACATAGAGTCTGCGTCTAATCCCTACGGTTTCGGGGAGCACGAGAGGGCTGATTGGGCCTCTGATCTAGATGTCAAAATCGGCGAGCCTGCCGAGTATATCTACTTCGTAGGTTGTGCTGCTAGCTTTGATGAACGAAACCAGAAGGTTGCTAGATCCACCATATCACTACTGAAGGAAGCCGGACTAGATGTTGGAATACTGGGGATGCAAGAGGGGTGCTCCGGGGATCCAGCAAGGAGAGCTGGGAACGAATATCTTTTCCAGATGCTAGCAGAGACGAATTTAATGACCTTCCAAGAGTTGGGAGTAAAGCGAATAATTGCCTCCTGTCCACACTGCTTCCACACACTTGGAAAAGAGTACGGGGACTACGGTGGAGAAGAGTTGGAGGTATTCCATCATTCGGAAATTCTAGCTAAATTGCAGGAGGAGGGCAAGCTCCCCGAGGTCGAGAAGAATGGCCGCAGTATTACTTTCCACGACCCATGCTACCTAGGAAGAATAGGAGGAATCGTCGATGAGCCTAGGAGTGTGATAGGAGGCGTGGACGTTGAGACTGAGAAGAGTGGGAAGGACTCCTTCTGCTGTGGTGCCGGTGGTGCTCAGATGTGGATGGAGGAGGATGCTGACAAACGAGTTAACGAAATCAGAGCCAAGGAGCTCGCGGAGACTGGATGCGATACAGTAGCTGTAGGATGTCCTTTCTGCTCGATTATGGTCAAGGATGGACTTGACTCAGTTGGAGCTGAGATGGAAGTGATGGACGTTGCAGAACTGCTCTGGGAACAGATTGTGGCCAAGGACAAAGAGATTCATGGTCAGGCATAGCTAAATCCTCAGTCCGAATTCAGGCCCTCTAGTCGAGACAATCATTAATCTGAACACTCGCCGAAGTACATGAGTTCAGAGTTCAGGATGTTCGGGATGACCGTTCCCCAGATTGCTATTATGGATGGTGCAATTCTATCCGCATG
>MDSW01111701.1_pt1 | contig 13585 bp, 8 predicted proteins | sample 811171 | NCBI WGS metagenome assembly MDSW01 (sample SAMN05326641, study PRJNA326480) | marine metagenome | isolation source: seawater | place: Atlantic Ocean: North West | collected 2012 | reverse complement strand
CTAAGCAATTCTCAAACTACTTACGATTGGCTCAATGCAGGCATACCCTACTATATACCCGGTAATTTGTATGTCTATGAAACCAATGGCAGCGCGAATGCTGATAGTGATGCTGCGACATTAAAGCTGTATCCCGGCGCTGTGCTTCAATTTAATAAAGATAAATATCTACAGATTGGTGATGATAGCCCTGTTAATCGCGGCAAACTGGAAGCGGATGGGGCAACCTTTACCGCAATAGATCCGAACCAAAAATGGGTAGGTATCTGGTTCGAATATGGTGCAAGATCTACAGGTTCATCGATAATTAATTCCACAATCGAACAAGCAAATCAGGGGATAGATAGTGGTGATTGGTATTATATGCCTGATATTATTGAAAAATCAACCTTTCGTTTTAATGGTATTGGTATTCGTTACAGAAATGTCCCTACAAATCAACACACTCAGCGCATCACAATTGGTGGATCAGATAGTAAATCTAATAATTTTTACAACAATGTGGTTGGTTTAGTAAATCAAGATAATACAGTTGGTAGTCCAGCAATCATAGCGACCTATAATAATTGGGGCGATAAGAGTGGGCCTAGGCATACAACAAATAGCGGAGCAAAAGGAGATAGTATAGTAGGAAACGTTGTATTTAATCCATGGAGAGTTGCGCAGGCGGTTGAAAATTTTTCTATTACAGAGGGTTTATTTGGAATCACACTTAATTGGTCTGCAAGTGGCACAGAAAATATAATTAAATATAATATTTATCGCTCTTTTGATTCCAATGCCCCTGAATTCTATGCAACTGTAGATGGAAATGTATTTTTATTTAATGATAATAACGTTGCGCGTGAAAAAATATATTACTATTGGATTGTGCCAGTTGATGCTGATGGAGAAGGGGTTTATTCAAATCCAGTATCTGGCGGCATTGCTGCGTTTGACCTTAATTTGTCATCCTTAGATAGCGGTGTAGATAGCTTAAATATCAAATGGCAAAAGCATTCAGATGATGATCTCGTAATGTATTATGTATATACTGCCAGCCACCCTGATAGCCTTATTCTAACCGATTCACTTGATAGCGATTCAACACGTTTTATATATAAGAATTTAAATGAAGCAACGCCCTATTATTTCAAATTTAAAGGACGTAATGATGCGCGAGAAATGACCACATTTACTAATAGTTACACATTCTTTACTAGGTTAATAGCACCAACAAATATGAACGCAACTAAAGATGGACAAAATAAGGCAAATCTTATTTGGCAGGATAATACTGAAAAAGAAGACGGTTATATTATTGAAAGAACTATTACAGGTGTAAATAAGTGGACCGTAATTGATACATTTCCTAAGAATGAACAATCATCTATTGCCGTAGGTCTTTTCCCGGCCACTAGTTATGATTTCAGGGCATTGGCATATACGGAAAATGGTGCTCGATCAAACCCTTCGAATATTGCAACAACCACTACTGATCGAGATCCAAATATTCCATGGGGTTCTATCTTGAGCGTTTCTGGTTTAGAGGGTGTTAAAAGTGATACCATCAGCTTCAATTATGAACTAAAACTAGATTCAGGTGGAAATTCATACACGACAGATTGGCAAGCAACTGTAAATGGAGAAAATTGGTTAACTCTTTCAAGCAGTGATATTTTAAATAATGAATCAACTCCACCTGGATTACGATCTTTACAATGGTTAAGTTTGAATACATTTGATGCGATAGATAGTGATTCAGCTTGGTTTCGAATGAAGTTTCAATCTGGTTCGAATATTTCTTCATATATTTATTCACCCATTTTTCATCTTGATAATAATCTTCCTCCATCAACAACACTTCTTCCATTAGTTGAAGAGCAGAATAGCAATCCGTATATTGAATTTTCTTCACAAGATGTTGAGGGTGATAGCATAACGTACACCGCAGAATATAAATCTCCAATTGATACAATTTGGAATAAGGCTTCAATAGATTTTAATGTTAATGAGTACCCTTCATTGCCAAGCAAAGTAAGCTCAAAGGGTTATATAAATTGGTCAGCATCTAAGGATCTTCCAGTGGGTTATTCTGGTAATGTATTTTTTAGAGCTACGCCAAGCGATAATGATGTAGGCGTAGTTTCAAATCAAGTGCAGCTTAATGTAGATTATAATTATCCCCCTGTTGCACAGATCGCAAATATCTCATCACCGCAAGTGAGCGAGGTTCAGTTTGCCTATACAATTTCAGATCAAGAGCAGGACACTCTTAATCTTCAGGTTAATTATAATATTGGGTTTGGATGGCTACCTGCTACTATTATTGAAAAAATTGATACTACTACTACTTATAGTGGTATTCTAACCTGGCGGAGTATGTCTGATGTTGATCCAGTATTATATCCATCAGTACAATTGCAAATTATACCATATGATAAAGATGAAGGAACAAGTGCTAATTCAAATGATTTTCAATTGGATAACGATCAGCTACCAAAAGCCTATGTATTAAGTAGCGGAGGTGAGAGAAGTGGTGATATAGAAATAAATTACCGTTTATCTGACAAGCAATCAGATAAGATCACATTTGCACCAGAATATTCTACTGACCTAGGAGTAAATTGGACTGGTGCAACTATAACTGGGCAAATAGATAACATCATTTTGACCGATACATCGCAGTTAGGATCAATTATTTGGAATTCTCTAGTTGATCTACCTGAAAAAGATATTAATAATCTACAATTTAGAATTGTTCCTGAAGATATTAATGGGAAAGGATTTTCACGATCCATAGGAGTTTACCATTTAGATAATAATACACCTCCAATAGTTCAACTTACCTCTTTAAATGGTGAACAAAGTGAAGATATTTCAATTAGCTACCAAATTACCGATCCTTCTGAAGGGGACAGTTTTTCTCTTGAAGGAAGCATATCATCCAATCAAGGAATTGCATGGACCAATATTGGAACATTTAACATCAATACAAAAAAAACTGGTGAAATTATATGGAAATCAAAAGAATCCACTGATGGGATTGATGAAAAATCATTCTACCTAAGACTGCTACCCTCAGATTTGGATAGTGGAATCTCAGATACGATCATTTTTCATCTGGATAACGAGGTTGGGCCACAATTGGTCAATTCAAATCAAAATATCATTCCTATTCCAGGAGATCCAATTAAGCTAGAATTTTCTTTACCTTTAAATAGGAGTTCAGTATTTGATGCGATTACAGTTACAAGTAATATGCTTGGGCCAATAGGAAATCTTCAATTCACTTATGAAAATCAAGATCGAGCAATACATATATCTAGCACTGATGGTATTCCTTCTTTAGATGAACTTACCCTAACTATATCAAATAATTTAAAAGATACTAATAATAAAGGATTTGATGGAAATAGAAACGGCGATCCGGAGTACAGCGCTATCGATGATACAACATTAATTATTCAAACCTATTTAGGTGCAGATTTAGATGGATCGGGTAAATTAAGTTTATCTGATATTAATCTTTTTATTGATGCGTGGAATGTGGATGATTATTCATATGAAATAGGGCCGGTGGAAGGCTCAATTCCCCATTTAAGACTTATTCCAGATCAGCAATTCAATATTGATGATATGATGACTTTTATACGTTATTGGAATTGGGCTAAAGTAAATGGAATGGTATCAGGAAAAATTATCGATACTGTTGGCGTGATTGATAATTCAATCGTTTTTAAAAATGAAGATAACCGTATTCAGGTCCATTCAATTTTAGATAAATCCATTTCTGACTTTCATATTTCAATAAATTATGATAACCCTAATATAAGTTATAATGAACCCTTAATTTCATCCAAAGATCATAATTCATCCACATTAATACTTGCTGCCAATGATTCAATTAGTAGTAGTTATAATTATTTTTTCGGATTTTTAAACCATTCAAATAATAGCTTTTCAGATTCCAGTCTTTTTGAGGTTCCAGTTAAAATTAAAGGACGAAATAATCAAAATATAGAAATAGTATATGAGTATTCATTCGAAGGGAATAGATATTTTGGTAAGCAATTGGTTACAATAGTACCAATTCCTGAGTCATTTGCTTTAAAGCAAAACTTTCCAAATCCATTTAATCCTTCAACAACTATATTTTACGATCTACCAATAGATACACATATAAAATTATCAGTTTATGATTTATTAGGTCGAAAGATAACGACCCTTATTAATGAAGATCAGGTAAGGGGCTATAAATCGTTTAAATGGAATGGCAAAGATAAAAATGGAAAAAAGCTTGCCTCCGGGATATATTTTTACCAACTTGAAGCAAATAATTTTATTAAAACTAAAAAAATGATTATGTTAAAGTAGAATTAGGAGATAATTATGAAACAAATAAACATAATATTAATAGCTTTAACCCTTTTTGTAGGTTGCGCTGCCCCAAGCGCAAGCTCAGGAAGCACAGAGGAAAGAAGTTCTTCTGATATGCCTAAATGGTTTTTGGTTCCTCCAACCGCTGAAGATGCTTTCTATGGTATAGGTATGGCAAAAAAGCAAAATCCTAGCCTTGCAAAGAAAACAGCTACCGCTAGAGCCAGGACTGAAATATCATCCGCAGTGAATACTAAAGTTTCTAGCATGGTGAAAGATTTTATGCAAGAGTCAGGCATTGGAGAGACTGCGCAGGCTCTTGAATTTTCTGAAGCAGTCACGAAGCAAGTAACCGATAATGCTTTAGCGGGTTCAGTTGTTAAAGAAGCTTATGTTGCTAAAGATGGAACTATTTATATTTTAGTTGAATATTCATTGAATCAGGTAAAAGAAACAGCTTTGAAAGCTGCAAACAGGGAAGAAGCCTTATATAATGAATTCAAAGCGAGTCAAGCTTTTGACGAGTTAAACTCCTCACTGGATTAATTTAGTTTATCAGAGCTTTGAAAAATATCATTGCTCTTTTGATTGGTCTGGTAAATTTTTTATATACACAAAATTTACCAGACTGGTTTTATTTACCCCCCAATCATCAAGATTATTTTTTTGGGGTTGGAATATCAGAAAAATATGCAACTCAAGAAGATGCTTATGCTAACGCACGTCTTGATGCAGTGCATTATATTTCACATCAAGTTGAATTAAAAATCATTAGTGGACTAGCTGATGTTTCATCTGGCTCTAAAGGTCTAACTAGAGAATATGTCAATGAACAGGTTGATCCTCAATTAATCAATCAAATAAGTAAGAATATTGTCGCTCTTGATAGTATAATTATAAATAATGAAGCTTTTATGCTAATCGTTATTAGTAAAAATTTATCTCCTCCAATTAGTAATTATTATAATTATGCATATCAAGAAAGCAATCAACAAAAAAATATCCCTACTCCAAAATGGATTCGCCAACCGCCTCGCAAGAAAGGCTATATCTATGGTGTAGGCTTAGGCTCCAGACATAAAAGCACAAAAAGCACTTGGAATAATTCTGCGCAAAATGCTCGCTTAGAGATAGCACAGCAAAAACAAAGCAAGATTGAATCTTTGTATTTAAATCGTACACTTACCTACACGCAAGATATTGAATGGATCGAGCAAAAGACAAATATTATATTGAAAAATTCTAGGTTAATAGAGCGTTGGTATGATATAAGAACGGATATATATTATACACTAGTTGAACATCAAATAAGGTAACTGCAGTTATATGAAAAAAAATAATAACCTAATATTAGGTAAAACGAAATCCGCAGAGCTTGCCATAAAATTAAAAACCCTCCAAAGGCATTTTGCTTGTTTTGGTTCATCGGGAAGCGGCAAAACGGTTGCCAGTAAAGTTTTGATTGAGGAGTTGGCGCGTAATGGTGTTCCGGTGATCGCATTTGACCCCCAAGGTGATATTGCCAGCATAGGCCTTCCTGGTAATAAAGAAGATATCAAAAAACAGGGAACCGATACTGCTATTCTAGATGCATTTAATGAAAATGTTGAGGTTGTGGTTTGGACGCCCGGCAGTTCCAAAGGGATACCTCTTAGTATTAACCCATTACAGTTTGATGATGTTGAAAAACTTAATGCAGAGGATAAGATCCGATTTTTTTCCTCAACATCAAAAAATATTTCCAGCCTAGTAGGATATGACTCAAATAGCGATGATGGAAAATCAGCTGAAGCCATCCTTTCTGTTATCTTTGAATATTGCCATAAGGAAAAGCTTGTTCTAAAAGATTTTAATGATCTTGTTGGGGTGTTGAAGAAAATACCTGAATCGATTCAAGATATCATATCTTCTGTAGGCTCATCGGCTTTTATCAAAGGCTTGACTAAAAAACTTAGCCTGTTAACATTAGGAACCCGTAAACTTATTTTTCAAACCGGTGTTCCTGCAAACATTGATGCATTGTTGGGCCTAGATGGTTCAACTGAAAAAACTCGAATTTCTGTTATCTATTTAAATACATTGCATTCAAGCGAAGAGAAAGAGTTCTTTATTGCGGGTATATCCCAATTATTATATAGGTGGATGTTAAAAAATCCCTTAAAAAATAGTCAGACTGGAATCCAGTGTGCATTATTTATCGATGAAATTGCTCCATACATCCCACCCGTTAAAGTGCCCGCATGCAAAGAAAATCTTGAATTGCTTTTTAGGCAAGGGAGAAAGTACGGAGTCAGTTGTCTCATTGCCACCCAAAGCCCTGGGGATATTGATTATAAGGCGATTGGTCAATTTTCCACGTTCATACTAGGTACATTAAATACTAAGCAGGATATTGAAAAGGTAAAAAAACGACTTGAATCGGTTGCGCCAAAGGAAATTGATTATATTACCAGTAAGCTACCTGCTTTAAAGCCTGGAAATTTTTTAGCAATTTCACCTGATGAATTTTCAGATGTTCAGGGAATGAAGGTTCGGTGGTTGGTTACTCAACATAAAGTAATCCCTGAAAAGCAAATTGCTGATATTAATTCACCTGTAGTTTCTGATTTTTATGATTCAGTAATTAATAAAAAAAGCGTGGAAGAATCAGGGAATAGGGACAATAAGGCTAGTGCAAAAAAGCAGAATGCTAAAGATGCATCAAATAATAGTAAAGGTAGCATTAATAAGGATGAACAAATTATTGTTGTAAAGAATATGATCATGGAGCGTTTTTTATCTAAAGAAGTAAGATCACTTTTAAAGGGTGGTCTTTTCAAATCAGAGAAAATTATATCCAGCGAATTTATTCATCTGCCATTGATTCAGGTAGCTGTAACTTTCTTTGAAAAAAGAGGGATTTTTAAAAAAACCATTACTGAAATACCAGAGAATTTATACTTAGACTACAAAGACCATAAAATGGTTCATGTTCAAAAAGACCATTTTGTATTCAGTTCTGTAATCAATAGAGATCCTCATAAAATTGATGATCTAGATAATTTTTGTACACTCTTAGATAAAAATAAAGATGATGTTGATTTTGATTTTCGTTCATTAGGAGGAAGAAAAATAAATAAAAGTAACATCAAGCGCAAGATGGAGCGAAAATACAATTTGAAGGTTAATGATGTAAATCTTACATTGTTTCCAACATGGAAGTGTACATTAGAAAACAAAAAAACAAAGGAAACACGTAATATTTATATTGATGGTATCTTTGCTAATATTATTGAAAACAAAGGTTAGGATAGCTATGAGATATTTATTTTTAATATGTGCTTTTAATTTAGTATATGCCCAATTTCCCAATATAGATGATTCTTTTAGTGAGCTTGAGGGTAAACTTTCAATGTATTTTCTAAATGCACTTAATGCAAAACCTATAAAAGATGCAGATGTTGTAATCAATAACATTGGCAATTTTTCAACCGACAGAAATGGAAGGATACAATTTACTGCTCCAGATGACCCGTTTGCCAGGATACCTGTAAAAGTAAGTAAATCTGGATATGTAAATACAGATTTCACACTTGAATTAAAAGCTGGAACGATTATTATGAATCGTTTTTCTCTTTCTCCTGAGATTCCTATCCGCCATGTTCGAATGGTGTTGGACTGGGGAGAGTCACCTCGTGATCTAGATGCGCATCTTGAAAAGCAAAATGAATATCATATTTCATATCGAAATAGAAAACGTACCAAGGATGGGACTGCGATGCTTGATCGTGATGATACTAATGGATTTGGACCAGAGACAATTACCGTAACCTCTTTAGATTATAATGGTAAATATGAATATCGAATTGAAGACTTTTCAAATCGAAATAAAAAATCTGATAAACTATCAAAGTCTGGCGCAGAAGTTAAAGTCTACGCTAAGGGAAGAATGATGCATCATTTTAAAGTACCTGCCAATCAACGTGGAAATAATTGGATAGTTTTTCGGATAAAGAACAATGAAATTATTTCTATAAATACGATAGGTTCAAAATAGGATGAATTATTTCAATTATATAAAACTCGCTATGCTTATTTTTATTCTTTTTCCATTACTTCCTGGTCAATCGGATTATGAAAAATGGCTAAAAGAACAACAGCGGGAGATGTCTCAGATTATTGAGGATGAAAATAATTACATGGCCTCAGTAACAAAGCAGTTTGATCAATATAAAAATGAACAGGAGAGACTGTATAAACAGTTTAAAGAAGAAGTGGAAAAAAAATGGGATTCTTTTAGATTTAGTTCTCCAACTGAATATGTTGATTATGATAATGATTTAAGCGCTAGGGCAGCGATAGATTTTGAAAATGGCGTAGTTGAGATTGAGGTTTTGATTGAAGACGTGGATGCAGGACTAAAAGATAATCAAGATGGAGCACCTTTAATTGATAAAAAAGATCAGAAATATGAAGGTAAACAATCTCAAAAATCTAAATTGGTTATTGAAGACCAAAAAAACCTTACTAGCAATAAAGCTCAACGAACTACTATGGATACTAAAAATCAAAAGGTTGTAGAGGATAAGCAGTATAAAGAAGCTCAAGTAAAACTTCAAAAAAAATTAAAACAAATTAGCACTAAGCGTGCCCGAGATAACAAACCAATTCTTAAAGATCAATTGCAAACAAAATCCGGTAAAAAAGTAACAAATAAAAATGTATCTAATTTTGTCAAAATAGCTATTCAATCACAAAAATTAGATTTAACAAAGATCTTATCGAAAGATGGCAAAAAAAGAGTAAAGTATACTGCTAAGGTATATATGCCACCCGATCATTTAGATAAAAGAGCAGAAAGATTTAGAGCTGAAGTAATAAAACAATCAGAGCGATTTGAGATTGATCCTGCTATAGCATTTGCGATTATGCATACCGAGTCGTCTTTTAATCCCAATGCAAGATCACATATTCCAGCATTTGGCTTAATGCAGCTTGTGCCAAGCTCAGGTGCAAGGGACGCCTATAATTATGTTTACAAAAAAGATAAATTACTTGAAGGTAAGTATTTATATAACCCAGCGAATAATATTGAGCTAGGCTGTGCTTATATTCGCAAGATAAGGTATGAATATTTTAAGGGTATTAAAGATGAAGAAGCGGCCTATTTTTGTACGATTAGTGCGTATAATACAGGAATTGGAAATGTTGCGAGAACATTTACTGGATCCACTAAACTAAAACCGGCCGTAGCAAAGATAAATCAAAGAAATGCTGATCAGGTTTATCAATTTTTATTAAAAAATCTTCCCTACGATGAAACTAAGAATTATCTAGTCAAAGTAACCGATAGAATTGATCTCTATCAAAAATAATTGAGGCTTATTTATGCAAGAAATCATTGAAATTATATTTACTGACCCAACTTTTGTCTATGTTGGGTTATTTCTCGCTGTATTGCTATCTCTAGCAATCTTTAAGAAGTTATTCAAATTTATTGCGATCATTGTAATCATCTTTTTTGCCTATTCTTCTTACATTTATTATTCGAATGGTAAAAATGCCAATGATGCAATGAAGGAAGCTTTTGATGATATTAAGGATCTAGATACTAAGAAAATGAAAAAACAACTGGATAAGTCCTTGGATGATGCCAAGGAAAAAGCTGAAGATTTTATTGATGATGTTAAAAAATAAAAGGGATGATTTTAAATAGGCCAGAATTGCATGATCAATGGAATAGAAATCACCACAATAATTATCTCCAGCGGTAGCCCCATTCTCCAGTAATCATTAAATTTATAACCTCCAGGACCTAAAATCAGCGCATTGCACTGATGTCCAATTGGGGTTAAAAACGCGCATGATGCCCCAACAGCCACTGCCATCAAAAAAGGATCTATGCTTGCTCCAAGTGACATTGCGATCGATGCGCTTATAGGCGCCATAATCAATGCTGTAGCTGCATTATTGATTACGTCTGACAGAGTCATAGTTGCTATCATCACAAAGCTTAATATAGCCCATATAGGAAGATTTCCACTGTAATGTAGTACTTGGTTTGATATTAGCTCTGTCGTACCTGTTGTCAGTAGAGCGTTGCTTAAAGGTATCATTGCCCCTAATAAGACAATGACAGGCCAATCAATATTCTTATACAGATCTTTTAAAGGTAATATTCCCAGGAAAATATAACAGATGATCGCACCAATGAAAGAAACGGTGGTTGGCACAATATTGAACATGGATAACATAATTGAAAAAATGAATATTAGTATTGATAAGCCTGCCTTAGATAGATTGGTCACGCTTAAGTCTCTTTCAGCTAGTGGAAGTACATCAAGAATATGTAATGAATTATTGATATCATCTGCACTTCCAGATAGTAATAACACATCGCCCATTTGAAATTTAATGTTTTTTAATTTTTTATGAATCGGTTTATCTTGCCTTGCCACTGCTAATAAGGTCAATCTATTCATTGTTTTTCTACGTAAATATGTCCTTGTTCTTCCAATCAGAGGGGACCCAGGTGTTAGTATAACTTCATTAAAAGTTGGATTCTCATCTGTATTGTGTTCGATTCTATATTTAATTTCTTTGGCAAAAGAAAAATTATATTCTTCCATCATCGTACTTAAATCCGTGGGATCTGACTGAACAAGGTAAGAGTCACCTTTATCTATTGTTTGATTTGTACCGATCGATACAACCCTTTGATCAATTATTTTTTTAATAAAAATTAGTTTATCATCAAAATCATCATTAAGCTGATGGATATTTTTTCCTATCAGCTTACAATTTTCTGGAATTTCAATCTCTGTAACATATTCATCTATTTCAAATAGCGATTGCCTGTCCGGTTTTTTTTGTGAATCTTTGGGTATCATTCTCCATCCAATAAGTGCAATAAAAATAATACCAATAACCGCCACAAAAAATCCAACTGGCGTAAAGGCAAAAAGTCCAAACTGAGATGGTTCATAGGTTTCCAGTGCAATATTCTGATTGATTAGGTATTGCGCAGCATCGGAATTCATATTGGCCTTGGCTTGGATGAGTATATTTTCTTCTATTTGCTGTTTTAAAGTCGAAATAATTATGTTAGGCGGGGTGCCAATCATGGTGATCATTCCACCAAGTATAGAAGCGAATGCGATTGGCATTAATAGTATACTGGGAGATCTTTTTTGATCCCAGGCGGTTTTTAATGTTACCGGAAGCAATAACGCAAGGGCTCCAACATTATTCATGAAGGCGGATAATAGCGCTATGAGTCCACTTAGGCTTGTTATATGCATCGTTTGATTTTTAGTATAAGGCTTGATTCCACGGCTAATAATATCTACCACTCCTGAATTTTGAAGGGCTTTGCTAATAATCAAAACTGCAACAACTGTGATCACAGCCGGATGCCCAAAACCTAAAAATATTTTATTTAAATCTTCGATCAATGCAGAGTTTGAACCGCCAAGAATTAGATCAAAAAATACTAATAGTAAAAGCGCGATGATCGCAACAATATCATGTCTCAGTTTTCCCCATAAAAAAAGAAGAAAAGTAATAGCAATTATTACAGAGATGGTTATTTGATCTAATGTCATTATTTAACCTATCACAGTTAACCGATCAAGAAAACCTTTTTCAAGACTTTAGATTAATTTATTATCAAAAAATAAATGACTAAAGTACCCAGCGACTGCAGCAAAGTAGTATGGTAGGCCAGCAATCAACGTGCCATCAAACACATACATTGGAACTAACATTAATGGGGTTGGGAGTAAGACCGCAGTGATTCTAGAATGCGTCCATCCTCTATGCTTAGCTAGAACCGGGAGAATGATTAATAGGCCAAAATATGCGGCTGCTTTGAAATCTTGAAAATAAAATACCAATATTGCATCAACCACAAAAAAAATTGTATAAAAAACTTTTTGACCTATACTTTTGATATCAACATCTGGCCAAAGAGAAAACATTAGGGCAATACCAACAAAAATTACAATCTCGGTCGGGGATGGTACAAAAAAGAAATTTGACAGGATTGCTAGAAAAATCCATGCAAAAACAACCCCGCCTAATAAATGTCCTCTGCCTGATGCCATGTTTTAATTTATTTAATTAATTTATAAATTCAAAAGATGATTAATCAATTTTATACACTATGCATTTTAGATTAAAAAGTATAATTTATTTATTCTTGCTCAGTTTTTTGTTTGCTGACCAAAGTAAGCCAAAGCAAGATTTAATTGAAGAATCTTTAAATCATGCGACAACATATTACTGGCTTGCAAGGTACAAAGATAGCAATACAAAGGATTTCGATAAGGCAAGAAAATGGTATCAAAACGCGATTGAATTAATTGATTCAGATACGGTTGAAAATTATGACGACCTTCGAGCTATCGCAATCAAGGGTTTAAAAGAAGCAGATGTTCATCATGAAAATAATTTTGATAATATTCATAATGATTATCCATTATACGATATTGTCAATAATTTTAAGCCAACTTACGAGTTTTATGATGATCCGGACGTTGTAGCTGCTACCAATTCTATTTCAGATGCTTTAGATTTACTTCAATACGCTAACCCCAAAGATGATATGCAAATGATGGCAATCGTTCTTAGCGATCCAGAAAATAATGCCTTAGAAGATGAATTACGATTTACGATCAATACAAAACCACAATATTTCACGCGTCCATCTGAAGAAATATTAGCTGTTGTTTCTGAGGACGAATTAAGAATACTATATGAATTCCCGGATAATCCAAAAACATTTGAAATATTAAGTCGCCTTGCAAAGGCTTGGGGTCAAAAACATATTATGGTTTTCAAGTTGATTGAAAATGATATTATTGAATATGTTAATTATTTTGGCACCTGGGCATATCTATTTGACTCATCGAAGAACCAAATAACAAAGTCTGCATATTCAGATGGATTTGCGGAAGATAAAAGACATATTCGTTATCAAAAATTTATCCTTATTGTAATAGCATTATTTGTTTGCATAATGCTCCCGTTGCTTTATTCTGCTCTTTACCCAGTGTTGTTTAAATCAAATAAAAGGCCAGTTTTTATTTATACTTCATTGTTTTCTTTTATATCTACCTTTATTATTAATCAATTACTCATTACATCCTTTAGACTTTGGGCGCCAGAAGCAAGCACTTTAAGTATTTTGCCTATAAATAGATTTTGGATTTTTTCATTTTGTTTTACTGTATCAGTTGTTCCAGTT
>MDSW01006133.1_pt1 | contig 13585 bp, 12 predicted proteins | sample 811171 | NCBI WGS metagenome assembly MDSW01 (sample SAMN05326641, study PRJNA326480) | marine metagenome | isolation source: seawater | place: Atlantic Ocean: North West | collected 2012 | reverse complement strand
TGAGTGGCTTAAACCAGCAGTTTGCTAAATTGCCGAAGGAAGTAATTCCTTCCGTGGGTTCGAATCCCACTCTCTCCGCCAAATTTTTTTATAATGTTTAAAGGAAGTATTCCAGCATTAATAACTCCTTTTAATGAAGGAAAAATTGATTATCCTTCATTTAATAAAATTATAGAATGGTCATTAAAACAGGGTTCGCATGGATTTGTTCCTTGTGGTACAACTGGTGAATCACCAACATTAAGTCATAAAGAACATAAAGAAGTTGTAGAGGAATGTATAAAAATAGTTGATAAAAGAGTTCCTATTATAGCTGGGACAGGTTCAAATAATACTACTGAAGCTATAGAGTTTACTAAACATGCTGAGAATGCAGGAGCTGATGGAGCGCTTGTAGTTACCCCTTATTATAATAAACCAACTCAAGAAGGTTTGTATAAACATTTTGAACAAATTGCTACATCCACTTCATTACCTATAATTATTTATAATATTCCAGGACGTTCAATCGTGGATATGAGTATAGATACTATGTTTAAATTATCTAATATTGATAATATCGTTGGCGTTAAAGATGCCACTAATGATTTATTTAGACCTTTATTGACTCAAACTAAAATAAAAAAAGATTTTTGTTATTTATCTGGTGAGGATGGAACTGCATTTGCTTATTTATCACAAGGAGGCCATGGCTGTATATCAGTTACAGCTAATGTAGCTCCAAAGTTATGTTCAGAGCTTCAAGATAGTTGGATGTCTAAAGATGTTGATAAAGCTATGGAAATTAATTTAAAATTAGCTAAATTACATCAGGCTCTATTTATTGAATCTAGCCCAGGGCCAGTTAAGTATGCAGCTGAACTTCTTAATTTATGTAATTCTGAAACAAGAATGCCTTTGGTAGAAATTCAGGATAATACAAAAAAAATTGTCAAAAATTGCCTTATCGAATTAAACTTACTATAATTTTTAATGCAAATAATAGCAGATAACAAAAAAGCTAATTTTAATTATTTTATATCTGAAAAAATTGAAGCTGGATTAGTCTTAACTGGTTCAGAAGTCAAATCTCTAAGAATTAATACAGGGTCAATTAAAGAGTCTTTTATTAATGAAAATAATGGAGAATTATGGTTAACTAATTGTTATATTAAAAAATATACTTCATCTAGTGATATTGAAAATAATGCAACTAGACAAAGAAAAATTTTAGTTAATAAAAAACAACTAAATAAGATTATTGGCGCCTTAAAAAAAGATGGCATTACAATAGTGCCTTTGATCATGTATTTTAATGAAAAAGGTCTTGTAAAATTGACAATAGGTTTAGCTAAAGGTAAGAAAAAAGCTGATAAAAGGGCTGTTATTAAAGATAAAGAATGGAATATTAAAAAACAAAGATTGTTAAAAAATCAATAAATAAAACCATATTTCAATTTACTTTTGTAATCATTCTCACTATAAGCCCCCATGGCTAGAATTACTGTTGAAGATTGTATAGATAAATTCCCTAGTAGATTTGAACTGGTTTTAGTTTCCTCACAAAGAGCAAGAAAACTTCATTCTGGTGAAGAACCTACAGTTGATAGAGATAATGATAAAAACACTGTTATTGCTTTAAGAGAAATAGCTGAATCAACTATGACTGTAGACGAAATGAAAGAAAATTTAATTCAAGAATATCAAACAATTACTTTAAATGATGAAGAAGAAGAAAATCTTGAAATAGAATCGTTTGAATCTGACGATAAAGATGAAAATAAAAAAGCTGATGAAGAATCAAAAAAAGATAATGATATTGATGAGGAGTTAAAGTCATTAGTTTCGGCTGAAGATGAAGAAATAAATGAGCAATATGAAGTTACTGAAAATTTAGATAATGATATTTCTTTAGAAGAAAATGAAAAAGAAAGTAATATTACTGAGTAATTTAATTACTTCTATTTTTAAATAATAATTAATTTTAAATCATAATTATTTTATGGAAAATCCTAAAATAAAAGAATTAATTGATATAACTAAAATTTATATTCCACAAAATGAAATTAAGATTATTATTAAAGCTTTGGATTTAAGTTTAAAAGCTCATGACAACCAAAAAAGAAAATCTGGAGAACCATATATTAATCATCCAATTGAGGTTTCAAAAATTCTTGCAAAATTAAAGTTAGATTCTTCATCAATTGTAAGTGGGTTATTACATGATACTATTGAAGATACTAATATTTCACTAAATGATATTAAAAATATATTTGGAGAAGAGGTAACTAATTTAGTTGATGGTTTGACAAAAATTAATAGTTATGCACTTAAAATAAATAATTTAAAGTTTGGAGAAAATTATAGAAAGCTACTATTAGCCAGTACAAAAGACCTAAGAGTAATATTAATAAAACTTGCTGATAGACTGCACAATATGAAAACCCTTGATTATTTAGATGATCATCACAAGCAAATCAGAATATCTTTAGAAACTCTGGAGGTATACGCCCCTCTAGCACAACGTTTAGGTATGCGGGATTGGCAAGAACAGCTAGAGGACTTATCATTTAAATTTGTTAATCCGGATGCTAGGAAATCCATTCTAGAAAGATTAGAATATTTAAATTCAAAAGATAAAAATATTGTTGATGAAATAGGATATGAACTTAAAAAAATATTTTTAGACGAAAAAGTTGATTGCAGTATTCATGGAAGAATAAAATCACCATATTCAGTATGGAATAAAATAAAAAGGAAAGATATATCTTTTGAGCAACTGTCAGATATTATGGCATTTAGAGTAATTGCTAACTCAACAAGAGAGTGTTATCGTTTATTAGGTATAACTCATAGAAAATTTCCTTATATACAAGGAAGATTTAAGGATTTTATATCTTCTCCAAAAAATAATGGTTATCGAGCTCTTCATACATCTGTCATTGGTCCGCAAAATAAAAAAATAGAAATACAATTTAGATCTAATGTAATGGATCATATAGCAGAATTTGGAGTAGCCGCTCATTGGAAATACAAGGATCCAAAAAAAATTAAAGAAGATGATTCCAAAGAATATAAATGGATGCATGAACTACTTGATTTAATGAATCAATCAAATACACAAGATGAATTAATAGAAAATTTTAAAATTAAATTGTTCCAAGATAGCATTTATGTTTTTAGTCCAAAGGGAGATGTAATAGAATTGCCAAAAAATTCTACTCCTATTGATTTTGCTTATTCTATCCATTCTGAAATTGGAGATAAATGTGTTGCAGCTAAAATTAATAGTAACTTACAACCACTAAAATCATTATTAAAAAATGGTGATCAAGTTGAAATATTAACCTCAGATGATTCTCAACCTTCGCCATTATGGGAAAGATTTGCAGCTACATCTAAAGTTAAGTCTCAGATTAGAAGATTTATAAGATCTAAAAAGAGAAATGAACATATTAAATTTGGTAAGGAAATTCTTGTTAATGCTTTTATGAATGAAGAAATTGAATTTTCTTATAGTGCAATAAATAAAATTTTAAAAAAATTTAATTCTAAAAAACCTGATGATTTATTTGAATTAGTTGGCTCTGGATCGGTAACTGCCGCAACAGTTTTAAAAACAATTTTTCCAGAATTAAAAATAAAATATTCAATAAATAAAAATCCTACATCAAGCTCTCCTATAAAGTTAAAAGGTCTTACTGCTGGGATGTCATATCATTTAGCTGGTTGTTGTTCTCCAATAGTAGGAGATAATATAGTTGGTATAGTAACTGCAGGAATAGGAGTTTCAGTACATACTGTTGATTGTGAGACATTAACATCATATTCTGATAGTCCAGAAAGATGGTTAGATATTTCATGGGAAAAAAGTAATTCTGCTAGTCATCATTCAAACGCAAGAATTAACGTTGTTCTAAAGAATCAGCCTGGAAGTTTAGGTAAAGTTACTACTATTATTGCAAAAAATAATGGAAATATTTCAAATATAAATTTTTCTACTAGAAAAAATGATTTTTTTGAAATAATTATAGATATTGAAGTTAGAGATATTAATCACTTGAATAATATTATTGCTGCATTAAGACTTATTTCTGAAGTTACATCACTAACTAGAATTAAAGGATAGATAATGATTATAGGTTTGGGTACTGACATAATTGATAACAGAAGAATAAAAGATACTATAAAAAAATTTGGCAGTAAATTCAAAAAAAGATGTTTTACGCAACATGAAATTGAAAGATCTGAAAAAAAATTTGATGAAGCAAATTCCTTTTCAAAGAGATATGCAGCTAAAGAAGCTTGCGCAAAAGCTTTAGGTACAGGATTGGCACGCGGTGTTTTTTGGAAGGATATTGAAGTTGTAAATGACAAATATGGTAAGCCAAATATTAAATTGTACAATAATGCTCAAAAAATAATAAAAAAATATAAAACTCCTAATATCAAAATTGAGGTTTCACTAAGTGATGAAAAAAATTATTCAATCGCTAATGTAATTATTTTTAAAAATGAAAAGTAAAAATAATTTTTTTTCTAATGTAAAATCAATCTTTGTAGCAATCTTTATAGCATTATTAATACGTTCATTCGTCGCTGAACCTTTTAATATACCCTCAGGCTCTATGAAACCAAATTTACTTGTTGGAGATTTTATTTTTGTTTCAAAATGGTCCTATGGATATTCAAAACATTCCTTACCTTTTTCAATACCTATAATACCAAATAAAATATTTGGAAATTTACCTAAAAGGGGAGATGTAGTTGTTTTTAAAACTCCTCAAGACAATAGAACTGATTACATTAAAAGAGTTATAGGATTACCTGGAGATAAAATAAAGATTATTGAAGGTCAAATAAGAATAAATGGAAATTTAATTGCTAGAAAAAAAACAGAAGACTTTATTGATATTGACAGCAAAGGAGACACTAAAAGAATTAAAAAGTATCTTGAATATTTTAAAGAAAGTGAAGTTGAAGTTATTGATATTACAAATAATGGAATAGTTGACAATACAGAAGAATATATAGTTCCAGATGAACATTTTTTTGTTATGGGAGATAATCGTGACAACTCTCAAGATAGCCGATTTATTAATACGGTAGGATATATTCCAAAAGAAAATTTAGTTGGAAAGGCCCAATTTATCTTTTTTTCTCTAGAAAATTCCCGTTTTTTAGAAATATGGAAATGGCCAAAAGCAATAAGATTTGATAGACTATTTAAATCTATCAAATGATATTAAAAAAAAAAATAGATAATTTTGAAAACTTTATTAATTTTAAATTTAAAGATAAACAGAATTTGATTAATGCTTTAATTCACCCCAGCTTTTTAAAGGAAAAAAAATTTAAAAATAATAATTTTGATTCTGATTTTGAAAGATTAGAATTTTTAGGAGACAGAGTCTTAGGATTATGTATATCTAGTTTGATTTATCAAAAGTTTAATAACTTGAACGAAGGTGATCTAACAAAAAAACTTTCCTATTTAGTTAAAAAGGATTTTCTGTATAAGATAGCTTTAGAAATAAAAATTGATAAAATTTTAAAATATTCTTTTAAAAAAACAAATTCTAGAATGAATGTTTCTATTTTATCTGATTCTGTTGAATCTTTAATTGGAAGTATTTTTATTGATAGTGGTTTTGCTGCATCATATAAATTTATCAAAAATTTTTGGGGAAAATATCTTGATATAGAAGAATCAGACGAACAAGATCCAAAAACTAATCTACAAGAAATTTCTCAACAAAAAAACAAAATTCTTCCTAAATATTCTTTAATAAAAAAAACTGGCCCTTCTCACTCGCCAATTTTTACTATTTCTTTGGAAGTTCTTAATTTAAAAGAAATCAAAGCAACAGGCAATTCAAAGAGGGAAGCTGAAAAAAACGCTGCTTATAAAGCTCTTAAATTATTAAATGAAAAAAAAATTAATTAAAGTAGCTTTAATTGGCAAAACTAATGCAGGTAAATCAACTTTAATTAATAATTTAATTGGTGAAACAGTATCAATTACAAATAAAAAAATTAATACTACTAATGAGAGTATTTTAGGTATTTTAAATAAACTTAATACGCAGATAATATTTTTTGATACTCCTGGTTCTAATTTTATAAGATCAAATTTACGTAATGAAAAAAAATTCAAGACAACAATATGGCAAGCTATTTATGAAGCAGATATAATTATTTATATTGTTGATATCTTGAAATATAATTATAAATTAATTGAAAATGATATTCTAAAAATAGGTGAAGCAAATAAATCAATTATTTTTGCTTTTAATAAGATAGATCTTGTGGAAAGAAAAAATTCTTTAAAATTTATTAATGAATTAAAAGAAATAAAAATAATAAAGGAATTTTTTATACTTTCTGCAAAACATGGTAAAGGAATTAATCAACTTATAAAATTTCTAATATCAAAATCCAATCAGGCTAATTGGATATATAATAATAATGAAATTTCTGACAAAAGTGAAATATTTATGAGCAATGAATGCACTAGAAATGCAATTTTAAAAAATTTACATAAGGAAATACCATACAATATAATTGTAGAAAATTTTCAATATAAAATATTAAAAAATAATAATATTAAAATAAAACAATTTATTATAATTGAAAATTTAAGATATAAATCAATTATAATTGGAAAAAATGGAAATACTATAAAAAGAATTAGACAAAATAGTCAAAAAGAAATCCAAAAAATTCTTAATAGTAAGGTACATTTATATTTACAAATAATTAATAAAGATGAAATCTAAACTAAGAGGAATTATTTTCTACACTAAAAAAATTAAAGATCATGACTTATTTATAAAAATTTTATCATCAGATGATAGTTTGAATTCAGGTTTAGTTTATGGAGGAAACTCTACTAAAAAAAAATTAATTTATCAAAATGGATATTTTGTTGATTATTTTATAACAAAAAAAAATCAAAGTTCTGTACCAATTATTTCAGGTGATATTTGTAAGCCTTTTTTAGGAGATATTATTAATGACAAGTATAAATTAAATGCTCTTCTTTCGATTTTAAGCATAATTAATATTTCAATTTTAGAAGGACAATATATTAAAGGTTTTTATGAAAGTGTGTTAAAATTGATAACAAAAATTATTAATTCAAAACATTGGATAATTGATTATTGTGAATGGTTATTTGAATTATTAAAAATAATTGGATATCAAATTGATTACAATAATAATTCTAATAAAAATTACTTTAATATATCCATTCAAGAATTTTCAAATAACAAAGATAATAATACTATAAAATTTCCTCACGATTTATTTTCTGAAAAAAGAGAAATTAGTTTTGCAAATATAGATTTAATCTTTAAAATTTTTGAAAAAATTTATACAAAGAATCATTTAGATAATATAAATTACAATATGCCTATTAATTTTTTGAATTTCAAAAAGATCATACTTAATAATTTAAAATAATAAATGTCTAAATTTTTAAAAAAAGATATTAACGAAATACTAAGTGACAAATATCTTTCATATGCAGTTTCTACTATTATGTCACGATCATTGCCAGATATCAGAGATGGTTTAAAGCCAGTACACAGAAGAATAATTTATTCTATGTATCAATTAAAACTTTTTGATAATTCATCATATAAAAAATGTGCAAGAATTGTAGGAGATGTAATGGGTAAATTCCATCCACATGGTGATCAAGCAATTTATGATAGTTTAGTCAGATTAGCGCAAAATTTTTCAACAAGAGCGCCACTTATTGATGGACAGGGCAATTTTGGTAATGTTGATGGAGATAATGCTGCAGCAATGAGATACACTGAAGCAAGACTAGATTCTATTGCAAATTATTTTTTTGATGGAATTGATGAAAATGCAATTGACTTCAAAGAAAACTATGATGGTCAAAATTTAGAACCTGAAGTATTACCAACTAAGCTTCCAAACATATTATTAAATGGAGCTACTGGAATAGCAGTCGGGATGGCTACTAATATTCCTCCTCACAATATTTTCGAATTGAATAAGTGTATTATTAAGATTATTCAAAACCCTGAAACTAGTTTATCTACATTGCTCAAAATTTTACCAGGACCTGATCTGCCTACTGGTGGAGAAATTGTTATTTCTCCTTCAGAGCAAAAAGAAATTTATAAAAAAGGAAAAGGTTCATTTTTTATCAAATCTAAACATAATATTGAAAAATTATCTAATGGCCTTTACCAAATTATAATTACTGAAATACCTTATCAGATAAATAAAAATAGATTAATTGAACAGTTAGCTAACTTAATTAATAATAAAAAATTACCTCTAGATGATGTTTCTGATGAATCTGATGAAAATATTAGAATCGTCTTAAAACCTAAAAATAGAAATATTAACCCATCTAAATTAATAGAATTAAGTTTTAAAATATCTGATTTGTCTGTACGTTTTTCATGTAATTTTAATGTATTAGTTAATGGGAGAAGTCCAAAATTATTAGGACTGAAAGAAATTCTTAAAAATTTTATTAATTATCGCTTTTTAACTATTAAAAGAAAGGCTTCTTTTAATATTGATAAAATAATAAAAAGGCTTGAAATATTAAAAGGCTACTTAATTGCCTTTAAATACTTAGAAAATATTATTAAAATTATAAGATCTAAAGATAATCCTAAAAAAGAAATTATAAAGAAATATAAATTAACTGAAAACCAAACAGAAGCTATTTTAAATATGCGTTTAGGATCTCTAAAAAAATTAGATGAAATTGAAACCAAAAAAGAAATAAAAAAACTTAATGAAAATTTAATCTACTTAAACAAATTAATTAAAAACAAAAAATTTTTAGATGAGCATTTGATTAATGAAATTAAGCAAACCTCTGAAGAATTAAATACCCCAAAATACTTAAGAAGATCAAACATTTCTATTAAAAAAGAAGATCACGAAGATGTTTCCTTTGATGAATTTGTAGAAATTGATAAATTGACAGCAACCGTAACCAAAGATGGTTTAATTAAAACATATAAGGAACACATAGATATAAACAAATTAATTTCAAATCAAAAAGATATCATCGATGCGTATCACATCATGTCGAATCAAAAATTATTAATCTTTACTTCCTCAGGTAGGGTTTTTACAATAAACACAAATATTCTTCCATCAGGGAAAGCAAATGCAAAAAATTTTATTTATTTTGTTAATTCAAATATGAATGACAAACTTGTCAAATTTATTCCTTATACTCCAAATTTAAAGTGTTTAATAGCAACAAAAAAAGGAAAGGGATTCATTGCAGATTTATCGAACATTCAAACATCTCAAAAAAAAGGAAAACAGTTATTTAATTTAAAGAATAATGATCAAGTATTTAAAGTTATTCCTGTAGATAAAACTCATCTTGCATGTGTAAATAAGGATGCTAAGTTGTTAATATTCGAGATTAAAGATTTACCTGTACTTCAAAAAAGTGGTGGAGTTCAGCTACAAAAGATTAAAGAAAATAGTGTACTTTTAGATATTCAAATTTTTAATTTAATAGATGGAATTTCTTGGAAAATAGGTTCATTAAATAGAAATGAAAAAGAAGTAGATTTTTGGATAGGTAAAAGAGCTCAATCTGGAAAAAAAGTTCCAAAAAGATTTAATAAAAATTTAAAATTTTTTGATTAATTAATAAAATGAATATTATTAATAAGGAAAATATTTATTTAAACACACAATCAGTTTTATCAATGCGTTCTTCTGGTTATTATTCACAAAAAACAATGGGAGCTAAAATTGCAATTGATTCTACTCTATCATTATTAAAAAATGCTTTAAATGAAATTCCAAAACTTCCTATTTTGAGAATGGCTGATTTTGGCAGTGCTGATGGAGGTACTAGTCAAGAAATGTGGTTTAAATTAATTGATGAAATTAAAAAAAATAATGATCATAGACAAATTGAAATTTTATTCACTGACCTTCCATCAAATGATTTTTCAACTCTATTCAAAATAATGCAGGGCATGCAAGGGAATCCAAAATTATCTTTTCAAAATAAATATTCAGACATCTTTGTTCATGGTTGTGGAACAGGATTCCATCAACAGTTAATGTCAGATAATTCTTTATCTTTAGGTTTTTCTGCAACAGCTATGCATTATGTATCTAAAAAACCATGCCAGATAGTAGATCATGTCCACATGACTGGGGCTAATAATGATGAGAAAGAAAAGTTTAAAAATAAAGCGTTAAAAGATTGGGAATCAATTTTAATTAATAGAGCTAAAGAATTAGCTTTAGGTGGAAGATTTATTTGTTTAAATTTTGGTATTGATGAGAAAGGAAGATATTTAGGAAATACTGGAGGACATTGTATGTTTGATAAATTTTCTTATCATTGGAAATCTCTTGAAAAAAAAGGAATAATTTCTAAAGATGAATTTATTGCAGCTACTTTTACGCAACATTATAGAACTTTAGGTGAATTTAAAAAACCTTTTGATGACCCTAATTCTATAGTATCTAAAGCTGGTCTAAGATTAAAATCCTGTTTTACTAAACTTACTGACTGTCCATATAAATTAGAATATGAAAAAAATAAAAATTCAATGACATCTCAAGAATATGCTAAAAAATTAATTCCTACTATGAGAAGTTGGTCTGAGACTGTTTTTAAAACTGCTTTAAGTGGACGTAATCAAGTTGAAATTAGTAAAATTGTTGATCAATTTTATAACTCATATGAAGAAGAAATTGCTTCTGATCCTAGAGGGCACGCTATGGATTATATTCATATTATTATGGATATTGAAAAAGTTAAATCTTAGAAATTTAACGAAATATCTTTATGAACTGCTCTACATGCAGCTACATATTTAGCTTGCTCTTTTGTAAGTTTTGCCTGCAATCTTAATCCTATTGTATTTTTAATAGAATTGTCAAATTTAATAAGTTCTGGAAGCAAATCTTTATTGGCTTTATTTCTCCATTCTTTTTCAAGAATATAAATTTGATTTGCTTCATCTAAAAGTATTTCTATTTTATTAATATCTATTTCATCTTTTTTTAAATTTCTTCTAGCTTTAGAAAGTTTATCTTTAATTAAATCGGCACCTGCAATATTGTTAAGTTTTGTTTCAATTTTTTTTATTCTATTTACTGCTTCATCTTTAGGTTCATTAAATATTCGATCTTTTAATTTTATGATTTCATTTTCAATATTTTTTAATCTATTTCCATCTTTTATGATTAATTGTATTAGTTTTATATTTTCATATACTGAGTCAACATTTCTTCTATATTTATTGGTAGCTTTCTTGTTTTCTAATAGTAAAGAGTTAAATTGATCATTCTCCTCTTTCCAATTTGCAGGAATATTATTTGCAATTTCTATTTTTTCATTATTTAAAATATCTATTTGTGTTTGCATTTTATTTGATTTATTTATTTCGTCTTGTCTTTCTAAATATTTTCTTTCTTTCTCTAGTTTTTTAATTTTATTATTAATTTTAAATTCTTTTTTTTGAATTTTTCTTACTGATTGGTGTAATGATTTATAGTTTTGACTATATTCATTTAATTCAGATTCAGATAATTTCATATTATCTATTAATTTAAATGTTAAAATTGCATTATTAAAAGTATCTTTTAAAAATTCTTTATTTTCTAGAGGTAAGTAATTAATATTAATAGAATTCAAATTATCAATATTTGTAATGATTTCATTTTTATTATTTGCATATAATTCAAATTTATATTCTTCGAGACAAGATTGTAATCTTGGATTTTTTGGAGGAGGTGATACCTCGGATGTTAAGTAAGTTCTATAAGGTAAATAATTTACTAAAGGTGGATAATATCCTACTATTCCTAATCCAATTAATTGAAGAACTATAAAAGCTACAGCCCCCTTCCATATTTGAATAGTAGATACTGTTTTTGGAGCTACTCCACGTAAATAGAATAAAGAAAATCCAAATGGTGGTGTTAAAAATGAAGTTTGCATATTAACACCAATCATTACTCCTAGCCAAACTGCAGTTACATTTGCATCAGTTTGAGCCAAAAGAATAGGGGCTATAATTGGAACAACAACAACAGCTATTTCAATAAAATCAAGAAAAAAACCAAGAAGAAATATTACTGCCATAACTACAATAAATTGAGTCCAAAAACCTCCTGGCAATCCTGTTAAAAATTCAGTTACTAATTCTTCACCGCCAAATCCTCTAAACGCAGCTGTTAACATTGCTGCACCAACTAAAATAATAAATACCATTGAAGTGGTTACACAAGTTTCTATTGCTACACCTTTTAATGTTTCATTAATTATTAAAGTTCTGTAAAAACTCCAGAATACAGATAAAGTTAATGTAAAAACTGCAATGCCAGCTAATACTATACCAATTACATCATTGTTACTTGTTATATCTTTTACTCTTAAATCGAAATTATTTATTAGAAAAAAAATTGCTACTAATGATAAAACAGCTATTATAGCTGGTGTATAAGCATTTTTTTTTCCTTCATAAAGTCTATACCCGCCCATGATTGTCGCACCAACAGCACCTATTGCTCCAGCTTGATTGACAGTTGCGATACCTAATATAATTGAGCCTAAAACAATGAATATAAGTGTAAGAGGAGGTACTAAAGAAAGTAAAACCTTTTTTGTAAAACCAAAATCATAGGTTCCATCATAAGGTACAGGAGGAGCAGCAGTTGGTTTAATTCTTGCATATACTAAAACGTAAAGCATATACAAACCTACAAGAACCAATCCAGGAAAAAAAGCTCCCAAAAACATATCTCCTGCACTAGCTGAAGAGACGGAAAAATCACCTGGCATACTAAATTCACCAGTAAATAATTTGTATTCTGCTTGTCTTACAGTGTTTGCAACATCAGAAGCGCTTGCTAATTGATCAGCAAGAATAATTAAAACAATTGAAGGGGGAATAATTTGACCTAAAGTTCCAGAGGAACAAACAATACCACTTGCTAGAGATTTATCATAATTATTTCTTAACATGGCAGGTAAAGAAATTAAACCCATCGCAACAACTGTTGCTCCAACAATACCAGTTGTAGCAGCAAGCAAAGCTCCAACAAATATTACAGAAGTGCCAAGGCCTCCAGGTATAGGTCCAAAAAGTTGTCCCATAGTAACCAATAAATCTTCTGCTATTTTTGATCTTTGAAGCATAATACCCATAAAAATAAACAGGGGTATGGCAATTAAAGTATCTCTTTCAACTTCCCAATATACAGCTCTAAAATTTGTTATTCCTGCTGATAACCATTGAATCGGACCATCAGAATGAAAGTATTCACTTGCATTTCCTGTAATTAAATATCCAGTTAATGCTGCTAATAAAATTGTAATAACAGCGGAACCAGGTAATGAAAAAGCGACTGGAAAACCTGATCCAAGCGCTATTATCATTGTTAAAACTAAAATTAATAAAAATACAGTTTCCATTAATCAGAATTCGCTTTCAAAATTTTAGAAGAATTACTCATAAAAAAACTAGTAAAAGTAATTAGCATTGTTAAAGCATAAATAGCAAGAAAGGCTGCCATTAAGTATTTAACCTGCATACCATAACCGCTCATAGATTGTTCA